>VFQP010000310.1_pt1 | contig 111758 bp, 173 predicted proteins | sample 3512351 | NCBI WGS metagenome assembly VFQP01 (sample SAMN10412372, study PRJNA504923) | tailings metagenome | isolation source: Relicate 1 Philex TSF1 revegetated site | place: Philippines: Tuba, Benguet | collected 2017-08-29
CACACACACACACACACACACACACACACACACACACACACACACACACACACACTGGGGATGTGTGCGCGCAATGGTTGACACACATGAGGATCCATTGCATTTCCACAAACAACGCCCCCCACAGGTTTGGCGGATATTATGTGTTTACAGTCACCACGCCACCACATCAAGAGCAGGAGGCAGCTGCGTTGGTGCATTCCATGTGCCCTGGTGCTCGGCAGACGTATGCGCTCAATGGGACGCAAAAGTATGAGCTGCCCACGTCCGAGGTCACCCTGGCACGTGTGTTTGATGTCATGAAGCAGTCGCACGGGGAGTTGGATGTGGTGGATTGGGGTGTGGCCAATGCAACGCTGGAAGAGGTGTTTATCAAGTTTTGCAAGGGGACTGGCAACACACAGTTGTCGTAGCGCTTGAGGGCTGTTGTTTAATTGTTTCTGTTGCACGTTGTTTCATTTACTATACATACCTGCGCTGTAGTTGTTTGCCATTATCCTGTTGTTTGCGAAACTTGCAACACTGAGGACAGTGTGTGTGCAATCTTGTTTCATATACAGAAGAATCTGATCCCCGTCACACGCCATGCCAACTCGCAAAAAGCTGGTCAAGGAGACCATGCTGCCTGCCAAGCAGGCTCCCGTGAGTTTTTATGGCGCCTCAGCACCTCGAGCTACTTTGATCATGGACAAGGATGGCACCAAGTTTGAGCGAAATCAGCATGTGCAGCTCGCAAATGCTCCTCTAATCGACTGGGCTAGCAAGGCCAACATCAAGCAGGGCGGTGGTCGATTTGACAACGGCCCACATCCACCAGCCAAGCCCCTCAATGCGTTTGCTCAGCTCGTGAAGCAGCACAAAACACGACTGCTTCAGGATGCCAACCTGCGTGCTGCCTACCGCGATGCCCTTCCAGCTGCAGTGGTGCTACAGGAGGCCAAAGCACAGGCTCGCAAAGAATGGAAAAACATGGACGCCGATGCACGTGCCGCGCTGGATGCACAGGCAGAAGGTGGGTGGGTGGATGGGGGGATATGGGTGTACGTTGGGGGGTGGTCCTGCTCTAAACAAGTCCCTGCTCATAGTAAACAAGCCCCATTCATACTCATACCCTTGTGTGCACCCCTATCACAGAAAACAAGGCCCTCTATCAGCAAGAGTATGCAGCATTTGTCAAGCAACACCCCCATGCTGCTGCTGCTGCTGTGAAATCACCCAAGGCACGCAAATCATCTCGACCCAGCAAGGTATTAGTTGTTGCAGCACACCATTGAGAGTGCAGGAATACTTGCTGCAGACTATGCAACTTTGTGTATGTCGTCGACTTCTTCCTCATGCATTCCAACTCCTTTCCATGTACTTTTCATATACTTCACATAAACAGCCCATATACTTTACATGTACTTTACATATATTTCACTTACTATTCACACCCACACACGCACAGCCCCCCCGTGCACGTGGTGCATTCACAATATACGCAGCCGAACAGTATGATGCCCTGGACACAAAACCCACTGGATTGACTGGATATCGCACGTGGCTCAATGGTGTGCGGGCTACATGGAATGGACTTGAAAAGACACAGCAAGATGCGTATGTTGCCAAATCCACTGGTGTGTGTGTGGTGGTGTGTGTGGTGTGGTGTATGTGGTGGTGTGTGTGTGGTGGTGTGTGTGTATGTGTGTGTGTGGTGGGTGGGGCTGTGCTGGTTCTGACAACAATATAGGGGTTACACATATACACAACAACACCATGTGACATACACACAACAACACAATCCACTACTATGACACACACACACACACACACACACGAAACAACACAATTCACATAATCCAGAGGAAAAAGCAGCAGCCAAGGAGGCACGCAAGGCACTCAGTGGAGGGACAACCAACAAAGGCAAAAACACCTCAGCAACCACCACCTCCACACGCAAGGGCCCCCGACGAGCAGCCACACAAGCAGCAGCACCATCTGCCACCAAAAAGCGCCGCACCACCAAACAGCCTACCAAGAAGCAGCAGCACGAGGAGGAGGAGGAGGTTGTGGGTGGTAGTGAGAGTGAGGAATTGGAATTTGACTGGGTGAGTGACACTGATGAGGAGCTGATGGACATACACGCTGACTCTTCAGATGAGGAGGAGGAGGAGGAAATTGCACCACGTAAACGAGCCAAGAAACCAACCACCAGCAACAAGAAAACAACCACCAGCAACAAGAAACCAACCACCACCAACCAGCGCACTGCCCCCCCCCCCACCATGCTGCCCCCAGCATCTTCCCCGCAGATTACCAGCCCCACGGGTAAGCGACGTGTGGGCAGTCGAGGGGGTGCAGGTGTGAGCTCCACGGCTGGTGTGAGTAGCATGGCAAAGGCTGCTGCTGCTGTGTCACAAACCACCCGAGCAACAGGCAATAAACGCAAGGTAGTACGTGTTGAATACAGTGCTGTGTGTTGTGTTTTTAGCTGTGTATTGTGTTTTAAGCTGTGTGTTGTGTACAGGGTGTCGCAGGGTGTCGTACAATACACCACCACCATGATGCCCGCCAGCACACATGACAAGCGTGTAATAATGATTATCATATTATTCACGCTCTTCATACACAGGCAAGCACAGTGAGTAAGGCCCCTGCTACCTCTGAGTATAGTGGTGCATATGAGCTCCCCGTTTCTCCACAGAAGAAGCGTGCACAAAAGCAACGGGGCACATCCAAGTGAGATATACACGACCATCCAAGTGAGATATACCAATGTGTGCTATACAATGCCATGCGATGCTTGTAGTATGTTACAAGTGGCAAAATTACACAGCAACACACTCATGTAAAACAATAACGACATGCCATCAACCCGTCAGTATCAACACGTCATCATTCTCATTAAAAACTCCCTGACATCATCCAACGATTCACGTGGCACCAAGTGCCCCTGTGCATGCTCCACACACACCCTTGTGTCTTCTGCAAAGCATGCACACAGCGCACGACTTGCTTCTGTCATCACTTGCCGGTCTCCATTATTATGAGAGCCTGCATACACGTGCAACGTGGGCATGCGGATGGGTGTGTCTCTACCTACCAGCATGTCTGATGCCTCCACAGCAACGGGTATGTAGCCACTGCAACAAATCACAAAGCGACACTTGTATTTGCCTGTCATGTCATTGTCATCAGACACCATTGCAGCGAGGGCAGCAGCGACGGCAGCACCCTGACTAAAGCCCAACACCCCATCATACACATCTCGTACCAATGGCGCGAGCATGTCCCAACAAGCCCGCCAGCCCTCTGTTTGACGATCATGCTGCTGTGCGTCTAAGCCCTCGGGCGCCACCTCCCATTGTTGGGGGTTTTTGGGGTCCCCCAGCTGCTGCTCCGGGGTGTGGAACCAGGCGTACTTGGGCGTGGGGAGGGCGTCGGGGGGTGGGGTATCTGGCTGGGGTTTGTAGTATAGACGGAGGAGATGCGGGGCGTCGATAAAGTGCAGCTCTGCAATGTCCGCCACGTGTCGTTGCAGCTGGGCGGTGCGATGCTGTGGGGCGGGGGACAGGATGTGGGATGGGATGTAGGATGGGATGTGTCCCATGATGTGGGATGTGGGCGTGCAATACCAAAAACAACCACATCATCATGCCTTGAAGCTTGTGCTGTTTTGTCTAAAGCCGTGCAAGCACAGTACTTTGAGCTTCATGCAACAAAGGTTTGGATAGTGTGCAATACAAGTTTGACCAAGTGCTGGTGTTTGGCCTGTGATAACAATTATACTATAAACAAAACATTGCAACAAATCCAACAACAAATCCACCCGTACCACACCAAACAACCCACCAAACAACATAGGAGTAAACATCCTATTGCAGCATGGCGCATTGCTGCACCACCACCCCGGTCAGCTCAGCACCACACAAGCACACAATAATAGCGAGGTCATTCACGCACCGTACGCAGCAGCCTAGCCACGTTGTCAAATACAACCCACTCGGTATTGCATGCCAGCAGAGGCGCCTCCCACGGGCCGTGCAGACACGATCCAGCAGCGCAGAAGCAGTGCAATCAACCGCAACGTCGGATGCTGCCCCATCTACGGTTCCCAAGGCAGATGTGTGGGAGTTGGACTTTTGCTCACGCCCCATCCTTGACGAGCGTGGCAAAAAGCTCTGGGAGCTCATCATTTGTGATCCAGACCGCACCTTTGAGTACACCCAGTACTTTCCAAACAACAAAATCAATAGCACACAGGTATTGGTTGGTGTTTGGGGTTGATGGGAGGGTCTCGTTCAGGAGCCCCATCAATGGTCCCTGTTGTTTCTTTGTTGTTTCTACTACAATGTGCATACCCACACCCCCACACAGTTGAAAAATGCACTCGCTGCATTGTTGGAGCAGCCTGGTGCTGTCAAGCCAGAGAATTGCCGTTTCTTCCGTGGGCAGATGCAAACCATCATCTCCACTGCTCTGTCTGACCTCAACATCAAGCCCCTACCCTCCCGACGCTGCTTCACCTTGTATGGTATGTGGTACATATAAATTTGTGTGTACAGTGGTGTGTATAATGGAGTGTACGCAGTGGTTCATGGTGGAGGAGACATGGATAATGTGTATACAATGATGCATTGCGAGCATGAATAGTATATCTGTGTATTGTTTCTCCTCACACCACACACTGTGCACACCACACACTGTGCACACAATATCCCATCCCCACCCCCAATATGCTATCAGGTTGGCTCGAGGAACGTGCAACCACCATCTATCCCAATGAACCCGGATACGACCCAAAACAAAGCACTGTATTTTCACTCGACATGGATGTACCTCAGGAGCTCCCGGATGCCCTGCGAGGGGAATCATGGTGCTTTGTGCAGCTACCACTGGGTGATTTGTTACAGGAGCTCGAGGCCCTCCCTGAGGTGTGTGTGTTGGTGGGGGTGTGTTTGATGTGTGGGTGCATACAGGGTTGTGCGTTTGAATACCCTCCACATACACACTAAATACACCCTACACACCCACCCACCCACCCCAAAAACACCCATCCACGCCAACACCCACGATAGGACAATTCCTTTGGCTCCCGATTTGACATCGACCTGGTAGGCCGCGGCACCCTCACCCCCGACACCCTCATCCCCGGGGTGTGTGTCTTTTCCCGCCGCGCCCTCCCCATGGCAGCATGGACCAACGGCTATGAGCTGGCAGCATTGAAAGCAGATGTAGATAGGGCGTGCTTGATACTTGAGACGGGTGTGAATCAGAGGTGGAGGTATGGAAGCTACCGGAGAAGCCCAGAGACATCTGCTGAGGCAACTGCATGGGAAGAGACCAAGGGTGCTGTTGGGTAGGTGGTGGTGATGGTGTGGGTGGGGGGTGGTGCGGGGGGGTGATGAGAGGGGGGGCGATGTGTGTAGGTCAGTAGGTTACACATGCTGTGTGCGTACATGTGTGCATGGGCTCTTTGTGTGTGCATACACCGTATAGAAGCACATACACACACTACATTCACACTACACACACATACACACATACTACACACAATACACAGACATACATTACATACACACATACATTCACACTATGTACACACATACACTACATACACACAGGGGTGTGCACTTTTTGGCACTGCAGGAGAATGAGGAGAGTGATGTGGCTGGATTGTGGCTGTTGGCAGACAGACAGCCACCCAAAATATAAAGTCATCCTCTCTGTGATGGGGCTGCACATGAGATGATGATAACATTATCATTATTTCATCATCATTCATGATGATGACACCATGTGTGCGTATGCATTGTATTGGTGAGGGTATCGGGAGGAAATCTTGCTGATGGCCAATGTTGTTGTTGGCCTATCTTGCTGGTGCTGCAGGTGGCTCGCATACAACACAGGGCACAGCAAGGGTCATGTTTGTCACAGCATTACAAATGTTTCATTTGTCATGAAAATGGTTGTTCACCTTTTTGCTTTTCCACCTCAACTGTAACAGCATTGAATACCACGTACATAGCATTGAATACCACGTACATAGCATTGAACACCACGTACATAGCATTGAATACGATGCATCATACATATGTACAAATTGAATACCAAAAAAAAAAACTTGAATCACATGACAACACACACAATTTATTCTTCACTCATCCTTCAACAACTGCAGCGCACCACGCCCATCCTCTCCATACCCTCCCGCAACCTCCTCCACCACCTCTCGAGCATGCTCCACCACCCCCTTGTGCACCAACCGCAACACCACCGCAATGCGTGGCACGCTGCGCAGCGCGCACAGCATGCGCAGCGCATGGTGTGTGTCTTTCGGCAACACCTCATCCACCAGCACAGTGAGCACGTCTCCCAGTAAATCAGGGGAGAGGGAGTGTTTCCACAGTGCGGAGAAATGTGTTGGTTGCATAGATGTCAACAGTGTGCCCTGTGCTTGTGCATTTCCTCTTGTAGACCTCCAGGCAGTTTCGAACGCCACCCCGGTTTTGATGACTTTTGGTTTGGGGGGTGTGGTGGTGGGTGGTGGGGTGGTGGAGGGTGTGTGAAGTGGTGGGGTGGGGTGGGGGCCAAGTGCGTTTGCGACGAGTGCTGCTGCTTGTGGGTGTATGGGTGCTGGTATCTGAGGGGGTGTTGTTGCTGTTGCTGGGGGTGTTGCTGCTGGTGGTTTGCTCGTTGTTGCTGTTGTTGCTGTGGTGGCATGTGTGGTATGCTGTGCTACTCTGGTCGTTATGTCAGTGATGGTTGTATTGTGTTGTTGTATTGGTGCACTCTGTTGTTGTATTGGTATGTCCAGTGACACTGGTATATCGAGTGACACTGGGATATCGAGTGATAATGGAGGTGGGAGGGTTCCATTTGTTTGCAGTCTTGTAACAATTGCTTGATATTCCTTTACTAATGCCCTGTGTTTGTGCAAGGCATAGTTGCTGTTGTTTGAGTTAGGTATTAGTGCTGCTATTGGGTGTTTCAGGTATTCCAAGTACATGCACACCACCCCAAAAACATCCCCAACACACACCCCAAAAAGCACACCCCAAAAGCACACCCCAAAAGCACACCCCAAAAGCACACCCAACGCACCCCCACACATATCGTCCATCATACCTGTTGTCAGGTTCTAGAAGCACAGCACGTTCCAAATCCACAGCAGCATGTAGATGATCCCCCAATGCCGTATATGCAGCAGCCCTCCGCTGCCATGCCTTGACATAGAAATCGTCAAATTGCAAAGCCATGGTGGCATCCTCCACCACATGCACATACTGTTCAAGCTTTAAATACGCCATGGCTCTGTTAGCATATGCAATACAGGTTGGTTGCAATTGGAGACTGTGGGTGTAGCTGTCAACTGCTGCTTTGTAGCGGCAGGTGCGGAATGCCTCATTACCACGATCCTTCCACTCAAGTGCGGTGGTGGGGGTGACTGTTGTGCGTGGTCTGGATGGTTGCTTCTTGGGTAATGCACGGCTCTGTATGGGTCTCAGCAGGGGGGCGCTGTTGTCGTTGCTGTTTTCATTGGTGGGAATTGGTGGTGCGGGCGTTGGGGGGGTGACATGATGGTTTGATGATGGTTGCTCATCGTCGCTGCTCGCCATGGCTGCATCAATGTCAAACTTGTCCCATTTCTCTCTGTAATGGTCAAAGGTGTGTGATGCTGCATTTGGTGGTGTTGGATGCGCCTGTGTGGCTGGGGGATGGGCAGCTGCGGGGGTGGTTGCATCCTGGACGCATGTGCGTTGTCTGAGAGCCTCATCCTTGGCTTGGATGGATTGTTCCCATGCATGAAGATCTTGCAGTGCGTCTTGTACACGCTGCGCCTGCTGACGTGCTTTTATTTGGGCGTGCATTTTGTTGATGGTTGTGATGATCACGGCATGTTGGCTGGCTGGCGTGATGATGTGATGCGCTCTTGTGTTTGCTACGTTGATATGCTGTTGATGTGCTGCTATAATTGATGTCTGGGTGTTGGACAAGTGTTGGGTTGGACAGTGTACGTTGTTCTTGTGCATTTTTTGCCAGTTGTTTTCAGCACAACATCACAATCTGTCGCAGTAAAACATCATCAACAACAACCATAACAACAACCATACCACAACAACCATGACATCATCAGCAGCATCTAACCAACGATAGCACACAACCTCAATTATGCAAGACAGCAGCGGGTGTAGCACGTGCACGTCCCCAACCTTCAATCACGAGTGGTACACGGCGTTTGGAGTCACCCTGTGCAACGCATGCAAACGCAACGAGGAGCTCATCGCCAAGGGGAGTGCCAAGGAGCGTTTTCTGCTGACCGACAGTGACTTTAAAAAGTTGGGCTTCCTCACCAAGACCAACCCACAGCACAAGGACTGGACCCCAATGCGCCTGTATTTGGTGTCGCAGGTGCAAACGTTGTCGTATCAGCGGCATGGTGGGGCAGATGGGTTGGAAAGGGCACTGTATGATAGGCTCAACCGTCCCGTGGAGCAGCGTGCTAAAGCCAAAGAGGAACAGCGTAAACAAGTATGGGTGCTGTTGTCGGGGTGTTGCGGGGTGTTCTGGGGTGTTCTGGGGTGCGATAGGGAGAGACGCCAAGGGTAGGGTGTTTTCTGTGGATGTGTGTCGTAGGCTGTGCACGACAGGAAACATGGCAATCAACATCACACATATCACACATATCACACATCATCACCACCACATCACACATCATCATCACACATCATCATCACGCATACAGGCTGCTGCAGAAGCAAAGAAGATGGAGCGTGTGAAGAGGAAACTAGAGCACTTAGAGTCACAGCGTACTTCTCGAGTGCGTCATGATGCTACATCAGGTAGGTGTTGACGTTCTTGTTGTTCATGTGGTGTCGCATGATGGGGTGAACAGTCTGTGTACAGCTGATGTAAGTAGTAGGATGACGATATTGATGTGAACAGCATGGGATGATGAATGTCCAATATACACACCAATGCACCACACATGCACCACACAGGGCAGCGTGTGGTCAAACGTGATGGGGACACTGCTGTGTGTGTGTTTGAGGATGGGCTAGAGGTGGAGGTGGAGGAATTGTGAGAGGTGGATGAAGTATAAGGGAAGAGGTGGAGGAATTGTGAGTGAAGAGGCGGAGGAGGACGAAAGGGCCTGGAAACCCTGAGGACAATGGTGTGTTTTGCTGGTATTTTGACAACAAGGTATATTTTTTGAAGATTGATATGTATCATGTATTCATCATCAACAATAACGCACATGCCTGTGTGCACTTGTATTGCCTGCGTCCAGTTTTCACTGTGTCGAGGCACATGCATGTCATGACGTTGTATTTTTGCTATACACACCTGTTGTATTCGCTATCCACACATTTGGTTACAAAGCTCTACAAAATCATGCCACAAAAAACTGCAAAGAAAAAATCATGCTGATTGGCAAGGGAACAACCACATTGATGTTGCAGTGTGCACACAGTAGCAGCAACAGTCATCCTGAATCATCATCATGCATATAACAATCTCTCATGCCATCATCATCTCATCATCATCATCCATCAATAGCAAGAAAGGTTCTTTTTGGACAAAAACCATTTTGGCTGTACAAACACACACACCACACACACACAAACTCTACAATAGGCAAAAAGCAGTGACACAGCACCTGATCAAAAACCATAATGACCACATACACGTCTGCCAGCATGCAATCAAACACAGCATCCAAAAAGGACCCATCACGGTCAACAACCCACATGACGTTCAACAACCCAGATACAGTCAACCACCACAATCATCATGCAGGTACCTCTACACGTTTGACCCACCAGTCAACAAATTCATTAAACTGAATTGCACCATCTTTATTCTTATCAAGCAATCCCACCCCGGCCTTTATTTCATCGAGTGACAGGGGCTCCTTGAATGTCGCATCACTGTTGTGTATGTGTTGTGTGAGTGTTCCATGTGTGTTGTATGTGAGTGTTGCATGTTTTGTGTTGCATGTTTTGTGTTGCACATGCGTGTTGAATACACACCCAATACCCCCATCCCATCCCCACCCCCCCATACCACAAGCGTTGCATTTCCGGTACATCCAGCTTGCCATCTTGATTCGTATCATATTGATTAAACACCACTGCGATGTCCGCTGCCTGTTGATCGGTCAATCCGTATACAGATGCGTCAAACCCTGCCTTTTCAGCTTTTTCCAATGTGAGGTATGCTGACAGGTCCCGGAATAGGTCGGCTGTGTCAACCTTGCCATCTCCCAGTTGCTCCTGGGTATGTGTTTGTTTGTTTGTTTGTGTGAGAGTGTGTGTGTGTGGGAGAGAGAGACAGAAAGAGAGAGAGAAGAGACGGGGGAGGTGGATGTTGGTTGTGTATTGTGACATGGTTTGTGTGATGGGTTGATGGTATATCTGTTTGTGGGGTCAGTATGCACACTGTCACTAACAACCACAACCACAATGCTAGCCCCACAACAACCCCCCCCCCAAACACCCACAACACACACCCACCCACCACCACAACAGCCCCACACAACAACAGCAATCACAGCACCTTGAGTAAGTCGCTAATCTCATTCAGTGCCTGCACCACTTTGATCATGTCCACAGTCTCCCCTGCTGTTTGTAGTAGGTTGCTTGCACTGCTGGGTGCGTTTGCCAGCTCCTCCATTGCCAGCAGTAGTTCTTCTGCATTGTTGCGATATTGTGCAGTGGCAGCAGCAACAGCCCTGGGTGTATGTGGGTGTGGGTGTAGGCTGCGGGTGTGAATTGGGTGTGAAATGGGTGGATGTGGGTGTGAAATGGTAGAGTTAACATCTATACCCACAACATCTATACCCACAACATCTATACCCACATCATCCCCCCCACATCATCCCCCCCACAACATGATCCCATACCCGAGGGTGGTGATGTTGAGCAATGCGCCAATTGCAAAATAAAACCCAACAAACGCCAGCACAAGTTCCAGTGGAAACTGTACCCATCCCATTTCTGGTGCTTGGCTGATTTGCGAGGCGCTGAAAAAAGACCATCCAGAGGCAACAGCATCAAAGCAGAGCTGGAGGACGACCTTGGTGACATTGCGCATTGAGTTGTCCACCAAAAGCTGTGTTGTGGAGGGCGGGTACACAGGTGGGAGGTGTACACAGATGATGGATATGTGTGAATCATCAATTGGACACTCAACAGACACCCCACCTTGCGTAGCTGCTTGGGGTCGCCATCCACTCCCTTTTCCCGCCACACACGCAGGATTGTTTGTGCTGTGGCCTTGTCAATACCACGTTTCTTCATGCGTTCTTTTGCATTTTCTACAATTTGAAGCTTCTTTTCATCCTTGGTGTCCTTTTTCGAACAGAAAACCAGATGTGATGCTGCACCCCCCAGATGCTTTCGAGAAACCACACGAAAGCTTGTTTGTGGGTGTTGCAATGGCCTGGTGCGCATGGAGCCAACACGCATGGTGACGTGCTGCATCATCTTTGTTGCTGATTATGCTGATTTACAGCTGATTTTTGCAGTTTGGGCTGTTGACTAAATATCAGCAGCATCACATGGCAAACATATAATTGCATAAATAGCATTACCATACACAGCATGCCTAGGGGACAGCCCACAAGAGCCATGCATTTGTAGACAGTACCATCATCACGCTGGCAAACAACCCCCCGCGCCCAAGCACAGTTTTGTTTGTACTTAGCAACTCACCAACTACAGAAATGGGGTGCGGTGCTTCGTCTTTGCTGCACGGCATCAAATGTCAACCATCCGAGACCGTCGTCGTGCGAAGCTCTAGCGTCAACCCCCCACATGCTGGGGTGGAGCATACTCAAGTCGATGCACAGCCAGCAATTGATGCAACATCATCAGAAACAACAGCAGAGAGAGATGCACATCTTGACACATCTTCCATCGCCACGCCCACGCCACCCACACCTCCTGTCCTGCTCACCCGACTGCCATCCAACCACATTATCGGCCGCAAACGGCCATCTGGGAGCAATGGCATGTCAGCATCGGCAGAAACACCCATGCCACGGCAGATGAGCGCTGGGCCATTGCATTCCCGACAAGCCAGCACAGGCATCCACACACCTGCATGGCGCAGCATATCCGAAGACCCCAATGCTGCTGCACCTCGGTCACCATCAGGTTCATCAATGCCAGGCAATGTGGGAACACTCACAGGGTGGCAACTCCTGGCACAACAGGTTTGTTATTGTGGGGGGGGGGGGGGATTGCGAGGCGATGGTGGTGGTGCAATCGGTTGTGCATTGCCTGGTATGTTGCACACCCATGCAGCACTAACTCTAATGTACACATCCACAACACATCTTGCACACATACACCGACACAACCCCACATCCACCATCATCATACCAACCCACGCCCACCATCACACAACCCTACACCAACCCACACAGGTGTTGGCAGACCTGGAAGCTGATCAGCAAGACACACACAACCCCCTCGATGGTGCCCTTGATCATGATGATGACGATTCGTACGATGATGGGCATGACATCACCACATCGACGGTGGAAGATGCAACCACGAGTACGAGTAATAGTGACTTCACTGCTGTTACAGCAACTGACCCTTCCGTGCGACCAGCCACTGCTCGTTCAGGGTATGTGTGGGAGGTGTGGGAGGTGTGTCATTGTAGTGGTGGGCGTGATGTGTATATGCATGTCTGCATGTGTGTATTGATGTGTGTATATGCATGTGTATGCATGTGTATATGTGTAAAGATGGACAACAAAACACACCTCCACACACCACACTGTGTCTCCCCCACCCTCATACTCCACACACACTCCCCCACCCACACACTCACCCTCACACACTCACACAGGGATGCTGATGATTTCGCTGCAGCTTATGAACTCATTGATGTGCTGGGTCAGGGTGCCTTTGGGAGGGCTATCAAGGCTCGTCGTCTGTGTGATGGGCAATTCTTTTGTGTCAAGGTTATGCAGCTCAACATCATGACACCCAAGGATAGGAAGGAGGTGTGTGAGAGGGTGTGTTGTGCGTGTTTTATTGGGTGTGTGTGTTGTGTTGTGAGGTGTTGTGAGCGTTTTTTTGGTGTGTGTCTGTGTTGACCCCCACCCTCACACACCCTCACACTCACCCTTCACTCAGGCAACAAAGGAGGCAACCCTGCTTGCCTCCCTCCACCACCCCAACATTGTACAATACTGCGAGTGGTTCAATGGTCCCGATGATGCACTGCATTTGGTGATGGAATTTTGTAATGGTGGTGATTTGGCACGTCACTTGCAACGGCAGCAGGGGCGTTTGTTACAGGAGGATGACATCATGTTGAAATTTGTACAGATTTGCCTGGGGTTGCATCATGTGCATAAACAGGGCATCATGTATGTGTGGGGGGTGGGGGGGAAGAACATGTTTTGTGATTGTTTTTTTTGGTGTTTTTTTTTTTTGGTGTGTGTGTGTACATATGTGTACGTGTGTGTATGTGTGTGTACGTGTGTGTATGTGTGTGTACGTGTGTATGTGTGTGCATTAACATGCATCATCATCATCATCATCATTATTATCATTATCACAACCACCATGACAATCAGTTCCCCCCACTAAACACACAGGCATCGTGATCTCAAGACGAACAATATTTTCATTGCTGCCAATAATGTGCTCAAAATTGGTATGATGAATGTGTATAATGAGTGTGTATGATGAATGTGTATGATGCGTGTGATAACAATGATGTCTAGCATGCAAACCACCACCCTCACACCAACAGCCCACCAACACACACACAACACCACGCAGGTGATTTTGGCATAAGTAAAGTGATGATGGGTGACACAGCATGTGTGCACAGCATAGTAGGCACCCCATCCTACCTCCCACCTGAAGTGTGTCAAGATAAACCATACAATAAGAAGGTGGATGTGTGGGCATTGGGATGTGTGCTGTATGAGATGTGTACATTGAAGCATGCCTTCAGTGGGTCCTCTGTGGCTGCCATCACCATCAAAATATTAAGGTATGTATTACAAGTATTATAACCCTATCAAGAGACAGGGTGAGGGGGTGTGGGTGAGGGGGTGTGGGTGAGGGGATGTGGTTGACCATTTTATGTTGACCATGCGTGTTGACCATGCGTATTGACTCATAAATATGTGCCTGCCGAGTCTGCCCACTGTCACCAAGCACTACAACCCAGCCCACACAACCCTACACACACACAACCCTACACACACACACAACCCTACACACACACACAACCCGCCCCTCCACAAACCAACATAGTGGCAAGTACTCCCCCATACCTGACCAATACAGCCCCGACCTCAAAAACCTGGTCGCCATCCTCCTAGAGCGCAACCCCCGCAAACGCCCCTCTATGGGGGAGCTGCTGCGCACCCCCTTTGTCCTCCAACACCTGCAGCAGTATCGTGAGGTGGTGCACAAGGGCATTGCAGTGGATAACCCAATAGAACAGGGTTGGCTGGAGGAGAGTGTGGCACTGGTGGACCGCCTTGAACAACAGGAGGTGTGTGTGGTGGGGTGGGGTCGCACGGTGTGTGTGTTGAGAGGGTGTGTGTGTTGAGAGGGCGTGTGTGTTGAGAGGGCGTGTGTGTTGAGAGGGTATATGAAGAAGGTGTGTTTGTGAGTGAGTTTGCACATGTTGATATGCCATGCACCTCATCATGCACATAAAAAACACAAACATGTGGGAATGAATTCAACCCAAAATACATATGTACAACCCCATCACACACACACACACCTACACACCTACACACACACACACACACACACACACACACACACACCTACACACACACACACACCTACACACACAATCACACACAGGGTGCTGCATACAGTCAGGGCAGCTTTGCCAGTGTTGACACAGACCTACTGGCATCACTTGGGGAAGGAGGGACCCCTCGAGGGACCGGTTCACGCCCAGCATACCCTTGTGTTTCTTCCTCGGCACATATCGCACAGGTGGGGGTGAGGTGGGGGTGGGGGGGTAGGCGTGATGTTGATGTGTGCGTGATGTGATGCAATGCATACAATACGATGTGTACAAGGTGTGTCCATGCATGCGTATTTGAGAGTATACAATCATACCATTTCATGATGACAATTACATGACAATGACAGGTGCAGCATCCCACACGATCACTCTCACTGGTCCCCGCCAACCGCACCACTGCATCTCCAACCACCACCACTGGGGGCCTGTCTACCTTGCACACCTCCCGACGTCGTGCCGCCAGCATGCACAATCTTCGCACCATCACAGCCACCCCCCACACATCGGGGGCTCTGCTCCCTACCCCCCACTCCCTGCCTGCACCCCTCCCATCACCCACGTTCCCCTCAACAATGGCAGAGGGGGCCCTTGCACAAACAGGGCCCCTCATGGAGGAACCAGGGAGCCCCACACGCAAGCGGCGCCGTATGTCAGACACAATGGCGTCCACCTCGGTATCAAGCACCACAACAGGCAACAACATGTTAACAGGCAGCATACCAGGTGTGATAACAGCAAGCAGCACAGCCACCCACGGCCACCTGGAGTACCCATGGGACCATGGCCCCCCCCTCGGAGCCCCCCTCCCGACAGGGGTACACTTACAGTCAGGGCCCTCATTCCCCAGTATCACTCCAGGGGGTGGTGCAGTGCTGCACAACCTCCACTGTGGTGTGCAGAGTGCTCATGCAAGTGCTCATGCAAGCAGCACACCCTCACTAGGGGCTGGTGGTATTACGAGCAGCAGGGGTGGTGGGCATGGGGGTGTGCCCATGTCACCACGGGTCATGCCGGCGGGTGTGGGGTTGGATCAACCATCAATACGAGGTAGGGTGATGGTGAGATGATGTACACACGTGTGTTGGTTGTCATGTACATCAGTCAACATGTAGTCAACATGTAGTCAACATGTAGTCAACATGTAGTCAACATGTACATCGGTCAACATGCACCTTGGTATTCTCCCACCAAAACACACACATAAAACACCAAAATCACGGTGATCTGACCATAGCAAAACACAATATACCACTACATATAACAAAACACAATATACCACATCAAAACACAATAAAAACACTACAACACAGGTGGGTTGCGTAGGTGCTCCACATTGAGGACCCGCCGATCACGCCTGGCATCCAATGCAATGGGGTTGGAGGAGAAGGAGGGTAGCAAGGGGTTGGTGGAGGGTGGGAGGGACACAGAGGTAACTACACAGATGCTGCTGGGTGAACTCACAACACCAGTGGTGGTGGGTGATACACCAGTGGTGGTGGGTGATACAGCACCATCAACAGCAACAGGAGTTGTTGCGCAGTAGACCATGAGTACACATGCTCGTATTTTTGGTTGTTGCAGTGTACTTTTAGCAACATGACTTTGCATGCGAAACGGAAAAAAAGTTACGTGTCCCCTCTCTTTCTTTAAACGTGACAAATTGTCTGTTATTGCTGTTGTTCTGTTGTCATGCATATGCACAGACATGGCTGCATACCATTTCATTGCAATAAAAAAACAATTGTGGTTTGTGGTATATTTGTCGTGTGGTTTCGGGGTGTGCGTACCCCATGTTTTTGCGTCGCATGCACACGTGTTGCTAAATCTGTCACCCCCTTTCGTATTCTGTGTTGTGTTTTCTGCTGGCATGCATGCAGGGATTGCTGGCCTGCATATGCACACAGCAAGGTAGTTTACGTTTCTACGTTGCTGCTGTGTTGTGCAAGGGACCCTGCTGTGTTGCGCAAGGGACCCTGCTGTGTTGTGCAAGGGACCCTGCTGTGTTGTGCAAGGGACCCTGCCGCACCCCTGTTCGTTACCCCCATGTGTTGCTGTGCTATGTGTACACCATGTATGGATATACGTGCATGCGTTGTTGTGTTGCACCCAACAAGCTCCTCTCGATGTGTTTGGGCTCGACATGCATGTGTGTGGTTTGCTGTATTCATCTTTTGCATGTTATCTTGAGCATCAGTTGCATGTAACACACAGCAGTACAACAATACACGGGGATTTATTATGCTTGGCACATGCCACGCACATACAACAAAACTACATAGATAATCAACTACACACGATGTTAGGGCAGGAAACAGGAAATGCAGCACACACAATCTGCATGCCCAATCTCACATACAACCGCACATTCTCATACACACACACACCACTACCACCATCCACCCACAGCCAGTTCCTCTCCACCTCTCTCTCCCCCTCTCCACCGCCCTCTACACCGCTGCATGCTGCTGTGCAGGTGGTGCCCCAAGGGGCTCCAACCACCATGGACACACCTTGTTTCTGAGAAACATAATCGTCCTGGCAACCATCTCCTGAGGGGCCCATCGTGGAGACCATGGGTAGTCTTTGTATAGGATCATGTCGGGGGTTGGGTGGTGTACTTGGAGCACCAGACGGGGTTGTTCCTCTGGGAAATTGGCTGTGACGTAGACAGAGAGGACATAGGTGGCATTGTCAAGAGCCACAAGGAAGGCTGCAGACCTATGTGTGTGGGGTGGGGGGGTGGGGGGGGAAATAGAGGGTAGTAGAAGAGAGAGAGAGTGTGTGTGTGTGTGTGGTGTAGCAGCATGGGAATGGGATGTACGTTGCATACCCAATCCACCCGACACATACTGTGTCATAATACAACCCAAACACGTTCCCACCCCCCAACCCTTTCCAACCCATAAACACGCCCACCCCCCTCTTGTGGTCAACACCCTGGTGGTCAACACCCTACCGTGCATGCACTGTGTCGATCTCCAGTGGTCGGCCCACAGCAGTGACCAGATTGTCCAGGTAGGCATGTCGTTTACGTAGTGGTTCATGTATAGCACGCAGCAGTGACTCCAGTCGTCCCACACATAAGGGTAGGTAGTCGGAAATGCTTTTGACTTCAGAGGGGACCCACTCGGGGAGCTGTGCATGTCCTGTGTGTATGGTGGGGGTGTTTGGGTGTGGGTGGGTGGGGTGTCACGTATCAAAGGTAGGTATTGATGGTGTGGTAGTGTCTTCACGTGTGTATAGTGTGGTATGCATGTGGTATGCACGTATGTAGCACATGTGTATAACCATCACAACAACCATCACAACAACCTACCCAAGAATGTTTCGAGTGCACGGGGCACCTCAAGCTGTAACTCAGGCACCCCGACCACACCCTGACTTCGCGTTATTGTATACACCACAATCAACTGCAGCTGCTCACACAAGGCCTCCACACCAACTTGTTCATACTCGTATTCAAGTGCCCATGTGTTGCACACAAAGGGCTGCAGCTGTGCAAGGTCCACCATGGTGAGGGGTATGGAGAAGCGCACCTGATCCCCACCTGTTGCGCCCCCCGGCACGTAGGCGACCTTGCATCCAGGTTGCTGTGCCATGGCGTCAAGCTCCCACCGCATGCAGGTGTCTGCCCATGGTGTGGCTTGCAGTTGTGTGAGTTGGAAACGAGAATAACTGTGTGTGGTGGGGGGGGATGATTGGGGGTGATTGGGGGTGATTGGGGGCGCAGAGTAAGTGTTGTATGTGCACAGCAACTAGTCACTCAACACCTTTGCAATAACAAGTCCACAACAGTGTTGAGGTGTCCTGGGTCGTCGATGTTAAAGTTGGCAACGGCATCATGCAGGGGCTTCACTCCTGGGTTGCTCGAGTTGAGTGGGAAAAACGCAGGATGGTTGAATACAAAATCTGGTACCCATTGCACATTTACTTGCTGAAAGATGACCTGGATGAAGGAATATGTACCAAGGTTGTGAGAATGATGGAGGATGATCACCCCACGCCACCCAGTGGTTTAACTGATAGTTTTTACTGATAGTTGCTGCATTGCAAACACCCACACCTGCCAACGCATTGTCAGGCCACAATAGGATATGTCTAGGTAGAAACGATCAGGGAGAAAGGTGCCATTGCCTGCAGAAACAGGGCGTATTTGGCAAGCCTTTCGCACTTGCAAGTGCTGGATCTGCCGCTGTATGTCTGGATGCAGCATTTTGGGAAGAGATATCTATGAGGAGGAGCAATAATCTGTTGGATGCGGGGTTGATGAGTTGGCAAAGCAAGGACTGATGATGGTAGTGTGATGGACGTAGCGTGGATATTGGTGCCAGAAAACTGTTGTTACAATTATTATTCGCACCAAATGTATAAGACCAGATGCTCTCACCAGATATACACCCTTTTTTTCCTACTCACAACGTGTATATATACATATACATACTGTACACCTAAATTACACTTGAATCACATCACGGCACTATTGCACAGTGATGTTGAGCTTGAAGTTTACGAGCATGCCGTTATGGCGTGTTATTTACCATCCATGCCATCGAGCTGTTGACCAAGAATAAACAATGTCTACAGCACAACCAGCAGCACCCCACACTGCAGAAGCATCGATTGCAACCACATCACGAGCACCTGTGCATGCACATGAGCAACGTATTGCAGATCATCATCACACTCATGCCTTTCCTCATCAACCTTATGTAGACCCAAATATCGCGTATACCAACTTTGGACGCGCAATACCGGGTGTGGATGCAGCCTTGTGCATTGAACATCTTGACCGGGGTCCATTCAAGTTGATGGTCTACTTGTTATGGGTGGTTGTTGTAGCATGTATTGCGGTGTCGGCAGTGTTGGGGGGTCTGACATGGGCGGTATGTAACAGGCTGGTGGGCAGGTGTTGCTACAGTGTACGCATCGCAGTACATGATGCATGTGTCTGTCAGTTGATGTACACCATGTGTCTGTCAGTTGATGTACACAATGCATAAAGTCATCATTTCCGTTGACCACACATGCATTACCATATATATCCAGGATACCTCTTTTCCGTTGACCAGCTCCACGCTTCCTCTCTTTGGTGTTGTCACAGCCAGCATTAGCCTCACAGTGGAAGTGCTCTTGCTCATGTACACCTGTGTTCAATACAAGCGCATTCGAGCGGCAAAATTGATCTTGTATGTGTGTGTGTGTGTTTGGGGCTTGGGAGGCAGCTACTTGAACCGCTGTTTATTGTTGTTTTTCCTTTTTTTTTCTTGTTTGCTTTATTTTTCGTGTGTGTGTGTGTGTGTGCATGCATGCAGCACAGTGTATAGGTGTATATATGCTGCATATACCTATCATATATCATATACCTATCATATATCATATACCTATCATATATCATATACCTATCATGACACACGCATATGTCTCTTGCTCCTGAATGGACACATACCGTCCCCTATACAACCTCCTACACACACACCGGTACACCCCTGTCCTCATGCACGTCTTCTCCTCCTAGTGTTCACCACACTTGACTTATCTTGTCACACACAACCTTGTCATCACACACAACCTTGTCATCACACACAACCTTGTCATCACACACAACCTGGTCACCACACACAACCTTGTCACCACACACAACCTTGTCATCACACACAACCTTGTCATCACACACAGTGATGGCCGTCGTCTCAGGCTATGGCGCCTCTTCCTGCTACAACACCTGGTCATGATGGGGTCGACCACTGCGTTTCTCATCAACCAATCATTTGGGCTTGAGGATTGCCCACAATTTCTAATGAGGAGGAATGTGACTGCCTTTATACGAATAGCATTCAATAATTTTGTACGTGTGTGGTGTACGTGTGGTGTGTGGTGTACGTGTGGTGTGTATTGTGCATGTGGTGTGTATTGGTGTGTTGTTCGTATGGGTATTGTTTGTATGGGTGTGTATTGTTTGTATGGGTGTGTACATAGCTGGTCTTGTGTGCCTGTGCACACATCCTCTATGTATATATACTTGTGTGTGTACATTCTTGCATGCATATGTACCTCCTTGTACACTCTCTGGCACGCAGGCCCCCATATTACCTCCCCCTTCCCCCCTCTCCATCCCACACACCCACACACCCCCTCACACCCTCCCTCCCACACACCCTCCCTCCCACACACCCTCCCACCCACACACCCTCCCTCCCACACACCCTCCCACCCACACACCCTCAGTTGTGGATGCTTCAATTTGTGGATGTGCACTGCCTCAACCCATGGGATAATGGCAAGGACCCACACAAAACCAACTACTTTTTGCTCCATGTCCCAATGCACCTCCGTGTAGTGTATCCCATACAACCACCACCATATGACAGTGCGATGACAACTGCACCAACAGCAGCAACAACAACAGCAGCAGCAACAACAACAGCAGCAGCAACAACAACAGCAGCAGCAGCAACAATACAAGGGGACATGGAAAAGGGGGACATGGAAAAGGGGGATCTGCAAAGAGTGGACGTGGGGCAAAGAGCACACACTTCCACACAGGCAGCACATGTGCACAATCCAAATCACACTGGTCATACACACCCACCAGCGCCACAACAAGACCCACCATCATGTGAACCACCCTGGGACATGCAACCCATGGTACTGGACCTGCCTGTGACTGTGCACTGGCCCAAGCTCTTATTGTGGTATGAAAGGAGAGGGGAGCACATGAGGAGGATGTTTTTTTGTGTGTGTGTATGCAAGGGAATGTGTATGCAAGGGAGTGTGTGTATGAGGGAATGTGTATGCAAGGGAGTGTGTGGGAAACCACAACATCCCCTTATGTTTTCACACAGGTTTGTTCCACAGGCAATCAACATTATGAGTCTCACACGCACCACATCTGCAAGTATGTTGTGAGGAATTTCTATTGTGTACGTGCAGTACATGCATATGGTGTACATGTGTGTATGCATAGTGTGTGTACATGGTGCACCCCACACTACACTCAATGGTGTGCTCCTTACCACCCCCCACATACCCCCGACATACCCCTGACACCTCCCCACCATTCCCCCTCCAAACACTCCCCCCCCAAACCACCCCCCCCTTTCCTTAAAAACCAGGTTATTCATTCACAACCCTACGCACACAGTGGTTGATCCAGGGCGGTGCTGACTTTTGCAGCAAAAACACAGCTTCAGCAATCATCAACAGTGTATACGCATGCGATGACACGCTTGTGGCTTTTGGCATAGCATCGGTGGTGGTGTTTGTGTGTTTGCTGCTGTGTTTCTTAGGAGTGGGGTTGTCTGTGAGGCATAACATAATACACAGGAGGTATCAGCAGTGGCGATTGACCCGAGCAGTCGTAACAATGCTGGTATGGTAGTGTGTGTGTGTGTTGTATATGTGTGGTTGTTGTTGTTTTTGTTGTTGTTTCAGACATAAGAAAGCATGTCATATGCATGATTGTATGTCCATGTGCTGTTCCCACCCCACCCATACACCCACCCACACATTCACCCACACATTCACCACCCCCTCACACCCCCTCACACCCCCTCACACCCCCTCATCCCCCCATGTATATTACACACAGGTACGAGTACGCATCATATTTATTGTATACGTAGCAATAGCGACCATACTCACACAAACGTCCGACATTGGTTCATGCACATATTTCTTTTCAATTTGGTTTTCCGGTCAACTCTCTGTGCAGGTTGGTGTGTATTGAGAAATGTTGTAGGGGTGTATTGAATAAGTGTGTATTGAGTGGGGGAATTGTGTATCAGGTGTGGTTGGCATATGTAAAGCATTGCTGTTCTTCCAATCAAACAATTTTCTCAGCACACACAAGGTGCATTAATAAATGCATGTGTGCCCACCCACTACACCCACGTACATTACCCCACCCCTAATACATGCCCCACCCCTTCTATATGCCCCACCCCTTCTATATGCCCCACCCCTACCTCCCACCCCCGACCCCCCAACACCCCCCAACACCCCCCCACACCCCAGTTTGCTCTTTCTGCACTGCAATGCGTCCTCACCTACCTCTTCATCCCATTTGACATTCACCCGGATGAGATCCTGGACCGACGCTTGGACGCCCTTGTCATCACGGAAACCCAGCTTACCCAGGACCACACCATGAGTCAACATGCGGTCAAACGTAAATACAACCAAGTGTGCTTTGAAACCATGCTGAAAATGTGTTATTGGAGCATGCTTGTATACTACCAAGAACAAGTGGCAACAGATCGGTATCTATTGAAGGATGCCATGGCGTTGTATGGGTTGCAGTATGCAGAGTTGCTGTGGGTGAGCAAGACGGATACGGTGGCGATGGTAGCGTATTCAGATGATGTGGTGGTGTTGTCATTCAAGGGGACGTCCACAGTTGCGAATTGCATGACAAATATAAATGTGTGTGTTTGTGATGGGGGGGTATGTGGTTGTGGTGGGTGTGTATGTGTTTGTGGGGGTGGTGGGGGATGTGTATGTGGGGTGGTGGGGGATGTGTATGTGGACGGGGAGATGCGTGTGGAGGGATGCATGTGTGAGAGTGCGTGTGTGTGTGTGTGTGTCCCTCTCCCCACCTATACAAATCCCATGCTTTTCCCAGTCATACACACACACATACACAGTTTTTTCTCCAACCGCTAGAAATGAGCTCCACAGCCTCCCTTACCCCCCATACAAAAAACACCAAACACCCACCCCTGGACGCTGAAACCCCCCGCCTCCACAATACGCACAACACTGACACTCATAACAACAACAATGACAACTGTGATAATCATGACAACACTGACAACACTGACAACGACAATAATACCAACAACTCCACACCCCACACCCAACCACCACCACCATCATCATCACATCATCATCATGAGGAGATGAAACGGTTCCGTGTGGGGCCTGCTGTACATGGTGGGTTCAAGGATGCATGGGTGGAGGGAGGATTGGCTGAGGATGTTGTGGCTGGTGTGGGGCTGTTGATAGCACGAAACCCGGACATCAAGATTTATTGTACAGGTATTTTTTGCGTGTGGTGGTGATGGTGTTGTTGTACGTGTGCTGCACTGGTGGTACATGAGGCATGTGTACGTGCATGTGTGCATGTGTGTGTGTATGTATTGCATACTAGCACACAAACCCTCCAACAAGCACTTCAACACACACCCTCACACACAACCTCACACACACCCTCCAACAGGCCACAGCCTAGGCGGAAGCCTTGCAAATCTTGCAGCGTTTCAACTGGCCACTGTCTACCCCACTTCTCATGTCACATGCTACACATTTGCCAGCCCCCATGTGGGCAACAGAGCATGGGCACATGCATGCGATAAAGTGTTGACTAATAATTGGAGGATAGTCAACGAACAAGATGTGGTATGTGGATATCGGTGAGGGGGAGAGTGTATGTGTGTGTCGCGTATGAGTGAGTATATATGAGTGAGTCTATATACATAGAGAGAGGTGTTTTGTATTGCGAATGGACATGCAAGTGCAATGACATACACACGCAAGTGCAATGACATACACACATGAGTCATATGCTTTATGGCATTCACCATGTGCACACACACACACACACACACACACACACACACACACCGCTCACACCTTGTATGTACATTTCTCACCCTGCACCTGCACTGTACGTACACAGGTGGTGTTTAATGGCAGATTTATGGGTTTGTATGCACATTGTGGGCAGCTGGTCAGCATGTACAAGGGGGGCCAGCTGGTGGTGCGCCCAACAAGACTGGAGGACAAAACCATGAGAGTACCAGGTGTGGGAGATGATGTATGTCTCATGTCAGCACCACCCACATTACACACATCCCTCTATACACACACCCCATATACACCCCCCACATATACAACCCCTCCCTATACACCGCCCCCCTATACATCCCCCGCATATACACACCCCACACACAGCATGCTATTCAGTACATGATCATCTATTGACCACCTATGAAGCATCCATCAAGTCGGTCATATATGCACAATTGGGCCCCTCTGGTTTGCCAGGAGCCACACAGGCATTGATGGACCTTATCAACACCTCTTCAGCTGTAAGGGACCTGATGGTGAATATATATGGGTTGTATGTGGATGATGAGGTGCGGGGGGAGGTGCTGGGGATGATGGGGTGGGTATGGATCTATGATGAACAAAGAGAGAATCCACCTCGTCCTATTACCTTATCAATCCATCATACACAAGGAATCCTATTCACCCTAATACACTGCACACCACCCAAACACACCAACGCCAACACCAATACCAACCAAAGCAACAACCAGCACCAATACCACCCAAAAACACCAACAACCAATACCACCCAAAAACACAGGGAACCCTGCACATGTCAGTGCAAAGGGAAGCAGCAGGCAATACCACACCTCAGGACCCATCCCCAGACAATCACCAGCCATCAGAAACACAGCACACACCCGTTCAACAGCTGCGGAAACAGGTGCGCATGGCTGCACGGGGGAGGGGTGCCAGGGGGGGCAACGTGACCCCCCATGGTGGTGATGTGAATCCTGCAGGGGCCATGGGCGATGTGACATGTGGGGATGCCCAACATGGTGGTGATGTGCAACATGAGCAACGTGATGGACAGCACGGTGCAACAGTGGCCCCACTCGAGGGGGTGGTAGTACAACCATCGGTGGTGCCACAGAAACGGACAGGCTCAGGTTCGTCTCATGTCAGGGGCACGCAGCTGCTCTTGTTCAAGGAACGACGGCGTGATGGCAACAGTGGGGATGGCAACTACCGTGTGCGCTATGACGCACAGGGCACTAGGTTGTTCGAGGGGGGGTGGAGAGGTTGATGTGAATTTCTAAACGATATACTCTTCAAATACATCTTAGTTTTTATATTGTTACTTACAGAGTGTGAAACATAGAGCAAGTTGATGAAAGAAAGTGTACGATGATGGGCATGTCAACAACTCGAGTTTGCAGCACTACCTCAAACAGCGTGAACCTATTGCAGCTACGTTCTCCATGTACTTGCAGGTATAGCGAGTATGTTTGTACGTGGTTTATGTCGCGACATACACACAATCAACACACAATCTACAGGGCACTACATCGCCGTGTGCATACATTGTGCACTGTGCACATGGGCGACACCACAGTACTCAGCCCCAGTACATTGCAGCAATTCCTAGACACACATGCAGGTACGTACACAAGTTGTTGAGATGTACACACACACACACATATACACCTCAGCTCACCTCAACAACCATCCCCACCCTCACAGCACACGACGCAGCACTGCTCCCACGTGCTGTACCTCGTGATGACTGCACGCCATCTGGGGACACCTGCACCCCATTTGAGGTGGACAGCTGCACTGTTGTGAAGTCCCTGTGTCTTGCAGTGCGTGACAAGACAACAGGGGGTGAACAACCTTTGCTAGTGGTGCTACGCCTGGATGATCGACTCGACCTGAAAAAGGTGTGTGATGGTGTGATGGTGTGGTAATGTGCACCATGTTGAGGATGTCCATTGTACAAGTGTGCAATATCCAAATACATGAGCCACATGCTCTGTAGTGTGACAACTGAAAAAAAGCACAAACCCACACACATACTCACCCATTCCACCACCACCTGTGCCTCCACCCACATACCCCCCCCCCCCACATACAGGTGGCATCCATACTCGGCATCCCCAACAGGTCCATCCGCCTGGCCCCCGAACACCACGTACCCATATACACTGGCTACAGCATCGGTTGTGTCCCCCCCATAGGCCACCTTTGTCTGCTGCCCACCATTGTGGACACTGCCGTGACCATGAGCAGTCATGTCGCTGGGGGAGGTGGGGCGCTCGACATGCAGTTACGGGTGTCCACTGCAACATTGCTGTACTTGTCAGCGGCACATGTTGCTGATGTCGTAGTGCGCACAGGCGTGGGGGGTGATGTGGGTGTGGCTGCTGGTGGGGGTGTGGATGTGACGGGGGTGCACAACAGGGAGGAGGGGGGTGCTGCCACGATGCTGCCATTGCCATACACACCAGGAAGTGCCCTGGTGCATGTGGTGGGGCGTGTGGTGAGCCGCCGTCGTATTGCTCGGCGGCTGGTGTTTGTGCATGTGGTCCCTGCTGTGTCACCTTCTGGTGTGCGTGCAAGAGGGGGTGATGGTGTGTCACCTTCTGGTGTGGATAGGAGAGGGGGTGGCGGTGCGAATGGGCCGGGGTGGAATGATACAAGCAGTATTAGTAGTATACATAGTACAAATGGGGGTGTGGGTTTGATCAGTGAGGGGCATGATGGCAATGGTCAAGAGGGCAATGCACATAGGGAAGCGGGCAATACACATAGGGAAGCGGGCAATACACATAGGGACACAAGTGATGATGACAACATCATTCACAACAGCAACCACCACCACAACAACAGCACATATAACAGCAACCACGACAACAACAACGGCAACAACAACGGCAACAACAGCAGCACGCAAAACAGCAATAGCAACAGCAACGACATGCCCACCCCACCTAATGCGTGGAGTACATGGACTAGCCCATTGACTGGTCAACCATGTGAAGTACAACTCATCATGGGAAAAACCCTGGTCAACGCATTGGGGGAAGATGATGCAGACGAAGCCATGCACAAGGTAAAGGTGGGGAGCATTATGCGTGTGGTGGCCCGACCAGCAGCACAGCGACAACGGCAGCGTGGGGGCAGAGGGTAGGTGTATTGGATGGTGAATGGTGTTGGATGGTGGATGGTGATTGTTGGATTGTATGTGAGGCGTGTTTTGGTGTGTGGAGCATGTGTGGGTAGTGTTGCAATGTCAGTGTTGGTGTTTTCTGTATTGGTGTTTTCTGTGTTGGTGTTTGTACACTGCGTGACATCATTCTTCTCTTCTTCTTCCCCCTCGTCACCATGTCATCACCTCCTCATTACCACACTAATCACCTCCTCTACTCACCTTTGCTTGCACACAGACAAACCATGGTGGAGACATTAGATCTGGTGGTGTGTAGTGTGGAGGTGTTGAGCACACGCAGGGGCCACCTACACCTGTTGCGAAAAGAGGGGGGAGCAGGCATGCAGTTTTCTGGTGTGTCGTATGTTTGACTTGCTGTGGTTGTTGACTGTGTTCATGTTGACTGTGTTCATGTTGACTGTGTTCATGTTGACTGTGTTCATGTTGTTGTTGACTGTATTCATGGTTGGCTGTGTGTGCACGATCATACTCACCTCGTGGTAGCACGCCAACACCTTATACCAATGACAGAGTAACAATAGAGTAATAACAGACTAATAACAAGCACCCTACATGCATGCACAGGCACAGCATTATCACAGGGCTTTGCAGGCCCCGGGTTACGGGTCCCCCTGCCCCCTGCATTTTCCAACCTGCCCACAGGGGACGGCAGTGACTCGCACCCTCAACTACGCAGGAATGGGCGGCGTACACCACTCACTCGTGGAGGTGCTGCTGGTGACAGTGGTAATGATGTACAACACAGTGCTCCTATGTACACCTCGCAGTTCAAGCAGGTCTGTGTGGTTTACACAAAAACAAACAAAAAATTGGTGTTGGTGAGAGTATACACACATTCACATACACAGACATTTGTCACACGCGTGCCCTCTACATGCATGCAACTCTTCTCCCCACAATGCACACAATGCATCCCTCCCCTCACCACCCTCCCCTCACCACCCTCCCCTCACAGGGCGCTGTACACTTGATTGACAATGAAGCATCCCTGCTTGCACTGTGTGCCACCCTTCTATCAGCCGTGACACCAATAACACCAACAACACCAACAACACCAACAACACCAACCACATCAACACAAGCAACCACAAGTCGACCAAATTATAGTAATGATAATGATAATTACAATAATCATGCGAATACCATGAATAACAATGACAATGACAATGATGATAACAATGAGAAGAGCAATGATAATGATAATAGCAATGATAATGATAATCACACAGTATTTCACCCACCAGCTTCTTTGGAAGATGCAGCAGTCATGATGACAGCCCTCACACCACCAATGATGACAGCAGTGGGTATCGAGGGTGTCAAGAGGGGGGGGGAGAATGGTGGGGGGAGCAATGGTGGGGTTGAGCATGGGGGAGTTGCAGGGGCAACAGCAGCAGCAGTACCAGCAACACAAGCAGCAACACCAGCAGCAACACTGGATGCACTGTTACACCCGACAAGAGATACATTGGCTGTGGGTGTTGATTGTGAATGGTAGGTGTACATGTGTGTGTGTGTGTGTCTGTGTGTGTGTGTGTGTGTGTCTGTGTCTGTGTGTGTATGTATTTTGTGTGTATGCCATCATGTCATGTATGACTGCGCCCTCTATATGCTGCTATACACCTCCCCTTTATTTTCTCAACAGGGAGCCCTTTGGCAAGGGGGACCCATCAACACCAGTGAGCATCCTGCAGGTGATGGTTGTGTGTGATGGTTGTGTGTGATGGCGGTGTGTATGTGTATGTGTGCATGGGTGTATGTATGCATGCATTCCCAAAGGCATGTATATACAGCAACAACACTGTCCACAGTGTCAACACCCCACAACACACTCCCACAACATACAGATTGCAACACACCATGGTGTATACATCATCGACATGCTGTGGGCAATGCAACCCCCCCCTCCCACCCCTACCCCTTCCCCCACCCACCGCATCATCGACACCCTCCTCGCGCTCATCTTCTTCCACCCTTCAATCACCCTCATCGGATGTGGCTTTGTCTCCAACGACCTCCGACGCCTTGCTGAGAGCTACCCCTCCCTCACAAGTGTGCACCACGCACGCTCCACCGACCTCCCCCACCACCTCGACATACAACAATTACCTGCCTTGCTCATTGCCAACGTACCAACCAGCCGACCACCGTCGCTGGCCACCATGGTGCACACGGTGCTCGGGGTACGTCTTAACAAGCAACAGCAGTCTTCGTCATGGGGCACTCGTCCGTTGACTGTGGAACAGCTGGAATATGCTGCGGCAGATGCGGCAGTGTTGTTGGAATTGTATGCTGCTCTGCAGAAGCAGACACGAGATGCACTGGTGGGGATGCTGGGGCCGTTGTATGGGGGGGGGGGTGCAGCGGGGTGGTTGGGTGGGTGGGGAGGGTTTACAACCGCATCGTATGAAGCGCAACAATGATAAGAATGATGACAATAGAAACAACAGTGGTAGTAATGGTGGTAGAAACATGGTGGTTTGTAAAGACACAGTAAGAGATGGTGGTACTCATGGTGGTCATCATGCAAGCAATAGACTGCCCACTGTGTCGTTGTTGGACGTGCATGTGGATGTGTCTGCACTACTCAACACCTACTTGGGGCGTCATGCACCTGTGGATGGCAAAGGGGGGGTGTTGCAGATGATTGCACAACATGCATTGGGGGAGGAGGAGTGTGTTCCATCACAACTAAGGTGTGTGGTGGATGTGTATTGTATGTGGCGGTGTGTGGATGTGGCGGTGTGTGCATGTGTGACACTGTATGCATTTATTGTTGTTTTTCAACGGGACAAAACACACCACACAACACAACACCAAAGGTATGGTCGGCAGGATGGTCGGCAGGGTGGCCTCATGCTGCTCGCCAATGCAATACTACTCTTAGTCAACTTTCCTGTTGACCACAACCTACATACACCCAAAAAGTACGCCAACCGTTTTCTTGGTAATGGTAATGGAATGCGCATTACATGGTTTCCTGGCAGTGGTCAACGCCCTGGGAAACCCGTCAGTCAACGCATTCTTGCTGCTGGTAAAACCACATTTGACTGTTCCATTACCAATGATCGCGACAACGAGTATGACAATGATGTGGTGTTGCTGTTGTGTAGAGCAACGGATGCGAGGGGTCATGGTCGGTATGTGTGCTGCGGTCGGCTGCGCTTGGTTCGGTGGTCGTGGGAGGGGCCTCGCGAGTGGGAGTGGGAGCTGGTGGACGCTGCGAGGGCTGCTGGAGAGCCTGCATTTTGCGCACTGCTGCAGGATGTGGTGCGTGGTGAGTGAGCATTGCTGTACGTGCATTTGTTGTTTGTTGTTTTATTTCCTGCTTGTTTCTGTTCTTTGTTGTTTTACTTCGTACTTTTATTACTTATTTGTTGCTGCACTGTTTGATTAAGTTTGTTGATCATCATGACCATTCAAAATTGCATACTAGTAAAAATGTAAATACAAAAGGGGAGCAAAAACAACACAAAAGCAAAACAGCAACCGAAACAGCAAAAAGCAGCAAAAGTGCGAGCGCAATGACATGAAAACCTCCTCCGGTAGAGTGTTGGAGGGAAAAATGATATGCAGCAAACAAAACAACAATCATCACCAACATCATCATCAATCCTACTACAGCCATCATCTGTCGCATACATACATCACCTTGTCCACATAGTCTGGCACACACACATCCAATCTCCCCCAACACGCCCCCCATCAGCACCACTCATCATGCTCCCTACACCCCCTGTTGTTGTTGCTGCTCCTCCCTCAGTGCAAGCAACAACTCAGGTGCATGTCGCTGTGCATGTGCCTCCAAATACTCATGACTCTGCATTTCTATCAACCGACTCACTGTTCTATCCTTGGCAAAGGCAAGGTTGTCATCCACTACTGTTGTGTCAGGGTGCACTTTACGTCCATCATGTGCTTCTGCATTGCTGATGACATTAGCAAACAGAGATGCTGGCATTGCCTGGGTTTGGTTGGGGGGGGAGAGGGGGGAAGGGGTGTGTGGTGTGTGTGTGTTCTGAGTGTATGTATATGTGTGTTATGTGTGTATGTGTTGTGTGTTATCAATGTGTATGTTGTGATTCCAGTGTAATTACAAGTGAAATAACAAGTATCATGATACAAGCAAAACACACCCACACAACACCCTTCCTCCCCACACCCCCCACACCCCCCACACCTGTGCACTCATCACTACTCGCGTTTTATGCTCATACAACACATCCACCAGTGTCACAAGTCTATACGCTGCCGCCCTATTGGCTGCAGTGACCACAGGCACATTGTTAACAGCCAACGTGTGGTAGGTATTGGTGAGGGCAATGAAATCGGCAGCACCTAGGGGTTTTTCACACAAATCTTCATAATTAAACATTGCTATGCAACCACCTGTGTGTTTTTGTGTGGGTAGGTGTTTGTTTGTGTGTGTGTGTATGTGCACTTGGTGCTGTTCCTACCAACCCTACACGTTGGAAACACCCACACCCAAAACACCCATGCACACACAACCCACCTGCAACCCACCCACAACACACACACACATGCACAAAAACCAACAACACAAAAACACACACCGGCATGAGGGACATGCAGCGTTCTCCCCATGGCCACCGGCACCGTTGCTGGTTTGACCGGTTGATTGTTGGTCAACTCCACAAAGCGCTCATGCAGGAGGGCGTTGCGATCTGGTGTGACAAAATACAACCCACGCTCATGATGGGCAAGCTTTCGATAATCAGTGGGGCTTGCCATGTCATGAATGACACATGCTTCCTGGAGGGAGGGGGGAGGGGAAAGAGGGTGGGATACACACATAGTGAGACAAACAAGCAATGGGATACACAAGCAATGGGATACACAAGCAGTGGGATACACAAGCAATGGGATACACAAGTAGCGGAAAGAACAAGAAAGAGGAGCAAAAAACTGGTGAAAGGAAAGGCCAGTGCACAGTGTACAGAGTTGTTGTACAGTGGTGTGTGGTCATGATAGTGGTCATGATACACCACTTACCACCCACTACATGCTCACCCAACACCTACCTACACCCACCACCCACACCACCACCACCACCCACACACAGCACCACCACACCTTGAGACGCGCAATAAACGGCAAAAACAGCTGTCGCTGCAACCCCCCCTCATACAGTGTGTCAGGCCTGCGATTACTGGTCGCCACCAACACCAACCCATTATCCCACAACCTCCCAAACAGACGGTGTAGTATCATAGCATCCGCCACATCTGTCACGAACAACTCATCGAGACAGAGCACCTTGGTTTTGCGGCTGATGTCATTAGCAACAGCTGTGAGGGGGTCGGATTCGTGGGCGTGGGTTTGGAGGCGGCTGTGTACTTCGAGCATAAAGTCGTGAAAGTGGGTTCGATGCAACTGTGTTGTGTATGGTGGGGAAGGGGAGTGTGTATGGGGAGTGTGTATGGGGAGTGTGTATGGGGAGAGGATGGGGTGTGTCTATGGGGAGAGGCAACACATAACACATTGCAAATACACAACATACGTCAACACACAACAGTGTATTGCACTCGGAGTACGAATAAAATAAATCATCACGGTTGTGTGTCAGATTGAACAGCAATTGGATGATTATTTGTTTTTCTTCATAGTGCAATATTATGTTTTCCATGAGTTGTTGAGCATGCCTCAACACCACCACCAACAATAACAACAACCACAACACCAACAACATGTGGACACCCATCCCTTCTACCCTACATTCACCCATCCTACATTCCCCCACCCCCACACCCCACCCACACCTTGAACTCTCTCGGCACCGACTCCACCAGCAGGTCCATCAACATCGTCTTTCCACATCCCACACCACCAAACATGTAGAGCCCCCGTGGGATGGGTGGCCGACCACCATATCCACCCCGACCCGCCTCATCCCCAACACCCCCTCCTCCATTGAGTGCACGTGTGAATCGTGACCACCACCCACTGGATGGAGCAGTGTCGGGGGATGGGGTGGTGGTGGCACCCAGATTGTCGACCACTGTGAGACCACTGACATGTGGACGGGTGGTGTATCGGGCGGCAAGCTGCTCGTAGAGCTGTTGCAACATGGTCACAGTCACCTCCTGCAGTGGGTCCTGTTGGGTTTGATGATGATGTATACTCGGGATGATGATGAATAGACCATCACACATGATGATGACACGACAAGATGATGGTCATGTATCATACACTACCACCACACCTGTCTGTACAATCCTGCCAATCTTCGTTTGGCATACAACACAATAGGCCCTTCTGTTGCCTTGAGGGCTTCGTCATATGCCGCTTGCAATGCTGCACTAATGGGGGGATGATCTGATGGGGGAAGACCGCTGGTAGAGCCTGTTAACGGTTCAGGCGCTGCAATCCCTCGTTGTGGTTGATACGTGGCTGCATGTGCGTATTGTTCCTCGTGACCTGAGAGGGGTGTTTGTTGTTGTTGGGCATTGTGTTGCCCAACACCAACACGCCTTCATCATCATACCGTCCTCTTCATAATCCAATGCTGCTGTTTGTTGTGAGCGTGCATGGTATGCATGGTGGCAATGCTGGCATACAGGTGGCGTGTTGTTCTGTGTGGCAGCACCTGTGTGTGGCGTGCATATCCATCCATGGTGGTGTGTGACACAACCCCAAAGGTGGCTGGAGTGCAAGATTTGTGCACAAACGTTTCGTTTCAAGGTGGCTAGTATGTTGGCAAGTACATGACAGGCTCAATACGGCACTCATGGTAATGAATGAAAGCACGACCCCCGGTCCATGGAGGGAATCCCCGGTGCTGCACATACCATTTGTGCTTATCAAGGCCCCCCAAAGAAGCTCTGGCGAGACTGTCTCCACACAAGCACATAACAGGCGTGCCCCACGCACAGTGCGTAGCATATCGAGTGTTGGTGATCGATTACCGACGACAAATATGTATCACGTTCGTAATAGCACACCAAATGTAGTAGCACAGCACTATCACAAACAAATATCTAGGTACACTGCTGTAAGTATTCACGCTGAGAAAAAAAAGCACAGGATGTGATTACATCGTCAGCAGCGTGTGCAGCTGCGCTGTGCGTGCCCCCATCACCTCTTGCAGCCGTGTCAGCGTTGCAGGTGGTCCCCAATCACCACCAGCTTTGACAGCATTGCTTGATCCTTCAGGAGACAAGGCATCAAGCTCCCGACGTGCAGCATCAACAGCATCCTGCAGCGCGGTCATCACTGTTGCAGAGAGCTGCAGGGGGGGCTCGCCACATGCCTTGCTGCTATATATACCCCGTGTATTGTCAGAATTCTGTGTGGGTAGAGTGGTTGAGAAAATGGTGATGCATCATCAATCGGCGTCATCAGATCGGCATCATCACATCGGCAATACATGGTAGTACCTCGAGCAGCTGCACATGCATTTCACGAGGAATGCATGTTGCACTGGGTATCTTGTAATTCCAAGTACTATCTGTCAAAAACTTCCCATGATGGTCAAACAACGCTTCCTCGGTCAACGCCATTCCACACCCCTGTGTGGGGATGGTTGACCAGGTCAATATATATATCGTATGGGTCAATGGTGGTTCTACACCCGGTACTCCACCTTTACTCTGCACTACAAACACCATCATCCTCAACACATGCCCCACCATCATCATACCATGACAAACGCGCCCTCAATCTGCCCCACATCCACCCCCGGATTCATGCTCTTGCCAACATCAAACAGCACATCACTCCGCACAATGTGACGCTCCCCAGTGAGCACATCCACCTCCACCTCACTTACAGCAGCCCCAAACACACAATACTGAAGCTTCTCCGGGGGGCCCTCCCCCATGGCCCCCCCCGGTACAGTACCCCCATACTGGTCAATGGTTTGTAACTGAGTCAACGGTGCAGCCCAGGACATTATAAAGGCGCGTGCAATGATGGAAGACCATGTGACTGGGTGGCCCTCTTCTCGTAGCTTCTCGGCAATGGGGGTGAGGCGGGTGACGAGGGATGCGCACGCCAGACGTACTGCCTGTTGGGTGGTGGGTGGGTGGTGGGTGGGGTTGGGGGGGGGGGTGATAATAAACAACAATGTGTGGAGAATAATCACGAAACAATGATGTGAATTTACTTTTGTATATTCTATTGTATGACACACAATATCCATTATACTCATGATACACCCACACCAGGACAACACCACACACACCAAAACACCACACCTGGCATGTTGATTCTGAGGTACCACTCCCACCCGTGATGTTCTGGTTGGCCAGGGTGGTTGTGTTGACTGGGCTGGTGGTCACTTGGTCAAGGGGGATGTGTTGACCATCAGGAAGCACCCGTGATAGTTCGAGTGTGGCAACCTGTGGGGGGAGAGGGGGTTGTGTCTTGGGGAAAGGGTGTGCTGAGGATCATGGGGGTGTTGGGGGAAAAGGGTGTGTTGTGTCAGGGGTGTACATTGATACTAATTTTTCACACCAATTTATCTCCCACATCAAGACCCCCCCCCCCCATATTCAGTTCTCTACCTCCCCCCATATCCAGTTCTCTACCTGTTTGACTTTTGTGGTCAAACCTTGACCCATTTCCACACCAGAGTGATGCACCAGCACTGAACCATCATGATACACAGACACACCACCAACTTGGGAGGTGATCATGGGTGTAAATCTGTGTGTGTACGGGTGTGCTTAGGGTGTGTGCATGTACAAGTGGGGTGTGAGTACATGGCATGTGTGTATACAATCATCACAAACAGCTGCACAATGTATACCGTGTGGGCATGATGGACAATCCCCTCTTGCGCCATGTGTGTTGTTTGTTAAACATCTCTACTGCTGCTCGACGCTCTGCATACCTGCTGGACACCTGTGTGTATATGTGTACGTGCATGTGTGTTTGTGTCAGGTGTGCGTGTGTGTCTCCTTTTATATAAGTGTGTGTTCTTTAGAGGTACATGTGTTTGTATTGATATGTGTGTGTTGTGTGTTGCAAGTGTAATAACCTCCCTACACACCTTCAGTTGCTCCTATACACCCAACGCCCCCCCACACACCCCTCCCCAAACACCCCCCCACACCCCTTCCCCCCCCCAGCACACACCTTGAGTTGCTCCCATATGCGTGGTGCTGTATACATATCCTCCCTGACAATTGATTGAGAAGCAGGCGTCTTGTAAAGTCTCACCCCCGTCACACTGGTGATCAGGTGAGAGGCGTTGAGCATGTTGACTTCATGAACACGTGCTTCATCAATACCGAGTGCAACTGCTACTCTGTGTAAGAGGTGCTGTATAATGTAAGCAGCCTGTGTGTATAGGATGTGTGTGTGTGTAGAGGATGTGTGGGTGTGTTAGGTGTCCCAATGCTCTCCCAAGGACCACACAACACCCACATGCTCACACGCCACCATTCCCACACCCACACAGCACCATTCCCACACCCACACAACACCACCACCAACCTGTGTATGCCCAGGTGCTCGCATGGTTGTGAATGGATGCACGTTGCACTTGGTCATCATCATCTCCACATCCCACACTGGTATTGCATAACAGCTGTCCAGTATCTCCTTGCATGCTGAGGGGTCGATAAAGCTCATGTCTATGTACACGCTTCCCAGGAAGGTTATTCGTAACTGCACTCCAGCGATGACACCTTGGCTGTGTGGGGCAAGAGGGGGGGTGGGGATGTGTGTGGTGATGTGGGCATGTGGGTGTTGTGATGTGCATGTTTGTGTGTGGTGGTGTGTATGAATGTGTGTGGTGATGTGGACATGAAAACACATGCAAAACAACACACAGTACACTCATTATTACAACATACTCATCACCACCACACCCAATACAACACCCAATACAACACCCAATACAACAACATACTCATCAAACGCCACTGTATACTCCACTTGGGTGGGATTACGACCCCCATTCATGCGCATGTCATCGTTCCTGTTGACCGCCACCCGCACTTCCCTCCCGGTGGTCAACACACCCACACATGCCGCCAACATGGGGAACAATGCACGACCCACTTTGCCACCGAAACCACCACCAGTGCGGCGTGTTTCTGTGTGTAATGTGTGTGCATTGTTGAGTATGGTGTTGTGCTGTTCTCACACATCATGATGTTGTGTCATGAGCACTTGGGTGTATGGAATGCCCAAGTCAACAACTAAGTCAACACACAAGTCAACACACAAGCCAACACACGTCATACACAACACAAAAGCCAACACACAAGTCAACACTCTTCAATCATACCCATGGTGATGCGGTGTTGAGGCACCCCCAACACACGAGCAGCAGCCACATGAGGTACTGAGGGGCCCTGACATGCAGTGGCCACCCATAACCCACCCCCTTCTTGGGGGCGAGCAACACTTACCTGTGTGTTTTGTGTAATGGTGTAAAGGATGTGCAAGGGTGTGTTTAGGACGTGCAAGGGTATGTAGGGATGTGCAAGGGTGTGTAGGGATGTGCAAGGGTGTGTGCTTGTGAAAAAACAAGACAAGGGAACGGTGGGGATTGGTGATACATACATTTGCTGGGGTCCTCCCATACAGGGGACCATACAGGGGACCATAGAGGGGACCATACAGATCAGTACATATACACACCTCTACACACACCCAAGTACACACTTGCATATACACTCCACACACCGCATATACACCCACCACATCTATCCCCTCACACAACCCCCTTGCACCACCCCACCTGTGGCTCCATGTACATGTGCTGGCATGAGGGTAGATGCAGGGTCCCCTTGAGAACATGAGGGGCAGCTTCCAAGGCAGCTTCCATGTCACCACGCTTGATACTCCAGTCAGCCATGGGGCCCATGAATGCTGTGAAAATAAAGGGGAGGGGAATGCTGTGAAAATAAAGGGGAGGACATGGGTGGAAAGGATTGAAAGAGGGGCAATGAAAAGCCACAAAGCAGAAAAGAAAAGGGAAAACATTGAGGGAAAAGACAGGGGAGGAGCATGCACAACCCACAACACAACACAGCAACACAACCCACAAACCCCCCTCCCACACCCACATACACAAATCATGCAGCAGCCCCCTGGACTTGGCCGTCTCAATATCCAACACGGGCTGCATGAGAGAACCATTGTTCTCCCTCATGATGACTTTGACCATGCGTGCTGCACGCTGCGCCATGTCTTGTGATGTGGCAAGTATCATACCTACAGGCTGACCATGATACACCACCTGGCCTTCCGCAAAGAGGGGTTCTTGGTCAATGGGTAGGAGAGATGATCCTACAATGTTTTGACCAGGGACGTCTTTTGCTGTGAGGATGGTGACCACACCAGGGAGGGCCAGTGCCTGGGTGTGGTGGTGGTGGGCATACACACTGATGAATACCACCAATACACACTGCCGTATAATAATAATAACAAGAACACACACTGGGTTGTGTATGAGGTACAGTGTCAACCCACCCACCCACCCACACCGACACACCTCTTCCGCGTCGATGCTCTCAATTGACCCACACGCACATGATGACAGCACAAACGCCCCATACAATGCATCCACACCCGCGGGTATATCCCCTGTATACGTTGCTTCACCACTTGCTTGCAACAGTGACTTGTCCTTTTGAACAGCCACCCCAAGAGGCACTGTTGAGTCATCCATGACTGCAAGCGTTTGACTGCCCCTGGCCGGGGTGGGTGGGGCGTTGACCAAGTTGTCCGGGTCGTTGACCAGGGCTGCGAGTGCCGGGGGGAGGGTGTGGGTGTGGATGGTGTGTGTGTGTGGTGCACTTGGGGTATTTTTGGTGTGTGGTAGGAGCAGGGTATGTACCAACCCCTTGAGGAGGACCCCTTGGGTCATCTGTTGCACTGCTGGTGTGGCATGGGACGTATGCTCCAACACTGCACGCAATGCTTTGTGCATTGCCTGCACCACATGCGAGGATGACTGCTGGTGGTTGTGTGTTGTGGGGGGGTGTTGTGCTGCTGCTGGTGTGCTTTTGCTGTGTCCATTACCATCATCAGTGCCAGTGTGGTACCCATTCGCTGCACCATTGTGAGCACCATTGTGAGAGACATCATCATGAACACCCACAGCAGCAGCACCAATAGTAGCAGCAGTAGCAGCAACAGCAATGGCATCTTCCACAGCAGCTACCCTCATGCATTGCCACACACCATTACTGTCATGATACCCTACTGCAGCACACACATGTGCATCATTCTCTGTGTAGTTGACCGAACCGTTTGTGTTGTTGACTGAGTGGGTTGTGTTGACCTTGATGGCAGCGTTGACAAGAGAATGACTGTTGGTGTATCGTTCAGAGAGCTTGTAGGTCCAAAAACGGGTGTGTGGTAGTAAGGGGGGGATCGTGATGGCGACAATGATGGGTGTGGTGTTGGGTGTGGTGTCAGTGGTGGTCATAAACTCACACAGCGGCAATCTGTGTGTTGTAGGTGTGTGTTGTCAGTGTGTGTTATCAATGGAATGTATGTAGGTGCAACCTACACGTACCAAACAACAATGTGCACACCGTCCCCTCACACCCCCACCCCCCACAACATACATGTGCATAGTCCCCACTTGTTCTCCTGCAGTATTTGTAAGAGGAGTAGCTTCTGTACTAGAAGCATCCGTCACAGTAGTAGTAGGGTGTGCTCCTGGGTAGGCAACGTGCACCAGCGCCCCCAATGCAAGCAGTGGTGTGAGCACATCACTCTCAAAATGACGTGTGCGTGCTAACATGAGATTACCACCCACTGTTGCTGCGTGCTGCACATGCATGCCAGCAATACGTTGTAGTTGGTTGCGCAAGAGTGTGTACCCCTCATGTTCCTGTGTTGTGGGTGGGGGAGGTAGGTGTGGGTGGGTGGGTGGGTGTATAGGTATATACACACATTCTATAATATATACATAATAGACCAGCACACATACATACACAAACACACACATCCACTACACCCCACCAACACATCACACACACAGCATACCCCAGCTTGCAACGCAATTGCCCACTCAGCCAAGGTACATGCCCCCCCCACCCGCAACCCCCCTCCCTCCTCCCACACCACACCCTGCATCACATCCACCCCACACACGTCCACCACCACCGGGACCTCAGTGGGCCAGTTTTTATACACACCCACCCCCGTGTTGCCCGCCACCACCTGCGCACCACCCCTGTAAACGCTCAACACCTGCAGCAACTCATGCAACGTACTTGGTTGCACCCACCTCTTTGTACCGTGATGACCATGTGGAATGCCGCACATGGGGGGCCCTGCTGCATCAAGGGGGGGCCCTGCTGCATCAACGAGGGGCCCTGCTGCATCAAGGAGGGGCCCCATGCGTTTTCGAAGTGTGTTGCTTGCCTCGGTGAGTGTGTCGGGGGTGGGGGTGGGTGGGGTGAGGGTGGTGGGGAGGGTATCGGGGGAGGCGCAGTATATACCAAGGTCCTCTACGTCTGCATTGGTGCAAAATGACTGTGTGGTGGAGGGAGGGTGTGTCTACATGATGCATACGTGTGTCATGTACACAAATATGCTGGTGTAGGTACAATACAGTCAAACTATGTACAACTACATACAATCAGTCAACTCTCCAAGACAGTCAACAACACAGTCAACACTCCAAGACAGTCAACATGACAGTCAACAAGACAGTCAACACAACAAGTCAACTACCTTGCATGTGTCTACAATAGGACGATACCCAGTACATCGACACAGGTTGCCACTGAGCGCATGCGTGGGGAGTGTGTGTGCACATGGATCCACCCCTGCTGCTCGTTGCTGTTCCAGTGTAGTGGCACATGCAACTGCAATGCCCGGGGTGCAAAACCCGCACTGTGATGCAAAAAAGCCCGCCAATCGTTCTGTGTTTGTGTGTGTGTGGGTGTGTGTTTTGTTTGTGTTGTTTTGTGTTGTTTTGTGTTGTTTGTGTTCTTTGTGTTAATGGAAATACACACACGCCCACATATAGACACAAACATTAGTATTAGATGCAGTATGCTGCGTATAAACAGGTGCAAGATTGTATGTATTTATGTACAGTATTCACACATCACATGGGTATGCATCTGTGAGGGGTGTGGCTGTGCACGTGCACCAACCCTCCCTCCTCCGTGACGCACCTTGGACGGGGTGAAAACCATCCTTGTGATTGCCCAAACCCGATGCTGTAACAATCGCTTGCTTTCCCAGCACACTCCCTACAGGTGTGAGGCAGCTGTTGATGCTCTTGACACACAGCTCGCCTGTTGTTGTTGTTGAATGTGACACATGCAAAAGTGTGATGATCAACGCATGTAATGTGAAAAATACATCTGATGCACCACATGGGCTGTGATGAGGCTGTTGATGAGGCTGTGTGTGTGTTATAGATGTCCCAGCACGTACCTTTTGCATCCTTGGACCACACCTGTACAGCACATGCTCCACACCCACCCTCGCTACATCCGATCTTGACACTCTAGGTTAACACATAGGCCAACTGGTGTTTTCATGTCGACATTCAAGATAGTATTTATGCCAGCAGTATCAACGGCGTACCTGGCAGTGTGCTTGTGTATTGAGCACATGAACCAAAGGTGTTGTCAGATCCGTGTCGTGTGCAAGCTGCACAACCTTGCCATCCACAATCAATGCTACCATGATGAAACTATGTCCAATGGACACACGTTCAATACACCTCGTGGCTTGTCAGATGATCGCAAGGCAAGATGGCGACCTTGTACCTATGTGTATTTACACTATAGGATACTGTTACACCTTGCTTGATTGACAAAACTACAATTACCTTGAATACATAATATGAATATCAATTAAACACCAATCAATTGAACACCACCGCAAACACAATGGCCAACACCAAGTACACAGTGTACATGCACCACGACACCCATCCATATGCTCGTGGCACTTGACGCCGCAGCACACTCATCCCTGTCAGTATGATACAATTGACCAGGATCAGCACGATGCCGGGCATCACCGTGGTGGGGATGGACACTGCAGTGGATTGCACATGCTCGTCACCAAAATATGCCAAAAAGCCTGTGGTGTTTTGGGGTGTAGTTTGGTACGGTTTGGTATAGTGGGGTGCGATTTGGCATCTATTGGTAGGGTAGAATACATGGTTGGGGTATGTAAGGTGGTGCGTGTGCTGCTTGTGCATGTGCATCATCATCATCATCATCATACATGCCAAAACCACCGTCGACCATCACCAATCCCAACGTTTTCAACTGCACCCCTCCTCCCTCTCACCCACATACCAATGCCGAGCCCCATGAGCATATTAAACACAGGCCCTGCATAACACGCTGTAATTGCCATGTTGCTCAACCCACGTTTTGCCATTGCAACATCTGTCACCAGATCCCCTATACTGTTGCCCCATGCAAGCACAGTCAGCCCCAGTATGCTGGATTGTATGCCCCACACCACACCAAAGAATTCCAGCAGTGCAACAAGTTCATTGGCTATCCGATCAATCCAGAAGACAGCGATGAGAAAACCATACACCGCAACAAGCGCAGCACCTATGGTGTGTTTTGGGGGTGGTGTGGATGTTGTGATGTACATGTATGTCTTGAATGCAATATGAAATGGCATATGCATTGTCTACAACTTTCAATAAAACACATTTACACCAACACCTTTTGTTTTTGAACACCATACATGTACACGAAACAACACACCAAAAACACCATACATACACAAAACAACACACTAAAAACACATACAAAACAACATACCAATAGGAAATTGTGTCCCTAGACTCCACGTGGGTGCTTTGTCTGGGTCACCCATAGTGCCCATCAACCCCACCCCACCACAAGCAAGTCCGATAAGAAAGGCACCTACAAACCAGGGCCATGACACCTGTGTGAGAGGTGTGAGAGGGGATGTGTGAGAGGGGATGTATGAGAGGGGATGTGTGTTGAGAGGGGATGTGTATTGAGATGGGATGTGTGCTGGGGGGATGTGTGCTGGCACAGTACGCATCCATGTATTACACACACAAAGCACATAAACATCCAAAGCATGCAACAAGAAAACACCACCACATGGTATGCCTGCGTACAAACGCATATACACCACAACCATTACACCACCATCACTACACCACACCACAACCACCACCACCCCCACACACCACACGCACCTTGCCAAAGTACAGCATGGTAAACACAGGTGCAAACACAAGTGATACAATGAACCACATGCGCACATACGCTTCACTCTCCACCAAGGGGATGGTGGCTCTTCGGGCAATGGTAAACGGCCACTCGAGGATGGTGTATACAGTGGTGAACACAACAAACACAACTGGCCATACATAGTGTACAACATAGTAGAGTATGGTGCTGTGTGTGTGCGTGGTTGGTAGTGTGTGGGTGTGTACTGGGTATGGTAAGGAGGAACACACCTACAACCACCACAAACACATACAACCGCAGCAAATACACATACCGTTCCTCATACGCCGCTCTACGTAGCTGGTCTCGCACCAACTTGAACGAGCGTGACGCGTCCAACCGTGTGGGCCGTTGCCCACCCCCACCTCCACCTCCCACCCCCCCACCATCCCCGACCCTGCCATCATGCCGCACAACACCATCATCATCATCAGGAAGCAGAAAACGTGTTCCTGATGTTGGTTGTGACTCAATTTCTAATCTATAGGAAGATGAGGTATGTCTGCTGGAGTTGTTGCGTGTTGTACTGCCACCCTGTGCTTCTTTGCCACCCAGGGCTGTTGTACTGCCATGTGGTCGGTCTCCATGTTGACTGTCCCGTGTTGTCCCCTCCTGTGTTGACCGCCCATGCATGCCATGCACCATGTCCTCTTGGTGATTCAACATGCGTGTTGTCTCTTCCTTGGCTTGACCGTCATGTTGACCATCATGTTGACCATCATGTTGACTCACAAACCCTGCTGCAGTTGCTTCTGCTGAAGCTGCTGGTGAATCAAACACACTCGCACTCCCATCAAACACACTCGCACTCCCATCACATGCTTGCCCACTATGCATGCTGAACAATCCACCATCACTGAACAATGCCTTATCACCATAGTCACCCTCAACACACCCATCCTCCTCATCGACCAAGGGGGGTGCCGTGTACGACAAGCCAGACACCTGCCGAGCATACCCCCGAAGGGGGCCCCCTGCGCTACCCTCTGGTCGACTGTGGAGGGAACCCTCAGAGCTCCCTTCAGGTATATCTTCCAGCACCACTGCTGGTGGTCTGCGCCATGCATACCCCCGCCCTGCCTGCCCGGGGTCCCCTCCTGGGGGGGGCTGCTGCAGGGGGTGGTTTTGGTTGAGGTTGTCGACGTGCACATGGTTGAGGGGGGTGGGGTGGAGGGTGGCTGGGAGGGTGGGGGCAGAGTGCGCACGATGGCGTGTCACCGCAACCATCTGTGTCGTTGGTATGGGGATGGATGTATAAGGGGGGTTTACATATATCATGTGTGTCCTTGTGTGTGTCCTTGTGATATCATGTATGCACACACACGTATGAGATGCAATGCCCAATATTGCTTCAACCTCCACCGCCACCATGCCCATCCTCATCGTACATCTTCTGCAGACATGCTCTCAATCACCTCATCCGTCTCCGCCACAGCTGCCTGTGCCCTCAAGCTATACTCTCTCGTGCTCATATGCATCATCGTATCCCGGCTGAGGTGGTGGGGACCCTCGAGATCCCTGGGATCAAGCATGTCCAGTGAGACGGTGGGTGGGGCGCTGATGGTAGATGGGAGGAGGGTGGTGATGAGGCTTGGCATGTTGCTTGTATTGCTGTTTGCGAGTGATTCCGACTGTGCACGAGCAAGTCTGTGTGGGCGGGTGAATGGGTGTGGGATTGGGATGGTGTGGGTGGGTGTGGGTGTACAATTGGATACGCGATGATTTGTACACTGTGATAACCGGTACATACACACAGCACATACACACAGTACATGCACACAGTACCAACACACGCCACCACTTCTACATACAAACACCACCAGCACATTATGCACAGCCAGCACAACAAACATACGAGTGCTGTCGCCGAAAGCGGTCTGGTCGCCGATGCCACGCATCTGCTGCGAGCACAATCAACACATACAACACATACAACACCAACAGCAGCACGGCACTCCAATAATACATCGTCCCTGCACCAAACAACAGTGTTGTCGCTATCACTGTAGCAGCATACGCTGCAACATCTCGCAAAAAGGCCCCCTTTGCCTTCAGGGGGCCCTCCCCCGCCAGCAGGACTGCTCCTGCAACCACACATCCCACAAAGGTGCCCCCCCCAATTTGGGCACCCAGTGCAAGTTGGTAGTTGCCGTTGCGCACTGCTGCTACTGCAGATGACAGGTCAGGGGCACCGTTGCCCAGTGCGAGAAACGTGACTGGGGGGATGATGATGGGATGTGGGATGATGATTGGATGTGGGATGATGATGGGATGCGTGATGGATGGGTTGATGATACAATGATACATGTGCCGTTGTTATTTGTTGTCGCAGGTGTGTATTTGCCAGAGGAATGACAAATCTTGTCTCCCTTTTTCATACACACACAAGAATGCACCTTAAACACACCCTCCTCATGCACCCACACTCCCGCACGCACCCACCCACAACATACCACCAGCAAAGCGTGGGGGCAGGCCCAATTCCTGACTGAGCTGGGTCAATGTGGGAGAGAAAAAATCCTCCTGTGTATGTGAGGGAGAAGATAGTGGGGGATGTGTAGGGGTGTGAAGACAGTGGTGTGTGGGGGAGTGAAACGTTGTGCACAGTTGTGTGTTCTCTCAACATATACAACATACGCAGTACACTAGCTCATAGCATAGGAGCTTATGCACACCACCAGTATGTACCAACCCACAAACTGTACGATCAGCTGTGATATGTATCAACCACCATTCCTACCGCTGTACTGCCAAGCACCCGAAACAGCAAGACAAGCAACAACATGAGTAGAAACTGAATGAAACCCCTCAATGCAGTAGCCACGTATGACAAGGAGCAATAGTAGATTGTAAAGTATGGTATCAGGCCATCTGTGGTTGTTGTTGTGATTGTCGGACGAAGTGGACCGAGGCACATCAATGAGTGTACAAGGCCAAAACGTACCTGAGCTGCAATTGGTGGTGACCCAGCTGCATTGCTGATCCTGTGGCTGATTGTGTACCTGCCCACATGCTGATGGGTCATCCTGTGGTATTATGGTGCGTTTATGTGCGATAATCATCGTCCATCATCTGTGCAAGGTAAAGCCATACCTGACCAAGCACGCGTGGCACAAGCATCAGGGTGCCCAAAACCACCCATGCCCATGCTCTGTGGCTGGCTGGCTGTCCACAGCAGTGTTGCAAAGCCATCACATCCACAAATACAGTGTTCAACTGCCACCAAAGCTACACATTCGTAAACTGTAGTTATGTATGTTGCTGACTAAGCAACACGTGGAAGCGCATCGCTTTCGACTTTGGATCAGCTGCTGTGATTGTCCATGGAATTCAGCGTTAGCAGCAATTTTGCGTTTTTACACACCCATAGGCCTCAACTACGATCACACATCCAATGGGGTTGATTTCATATAAGATAACGATAAAAGGTATCAAGGTAAAAAAGTCAAATACCACCTGGTTTCCCCTGGCGAGCTCGTACCCACCTCATACCCAACCTCATTACCCACCTCACTACTGCGTGATGTGCTTGCCTATATGCTCACGTACATCAGTCACCTCTGGCTTGGCCAACTCGAGCAGGATGGGCAATACATCCAACAATTCTTGCTCATCCAAGTCATCAATAAACGTACTAATCGGGACAGCGTTTTCTGGCTGAAACGCATACGAGTGGGGTGAGTTATCCACAATAATGGTCCGCCGCAAATCACGTCCTAGAAAGCTCAGGTCCTTGACGTAGCTGCCATCATACTGCCGACATGCCTCACGAAAGAGGCGCCACCGCACCACAGAGGATCTGTCCAGTAGGTCGAGCAGCGGGTCGGCATATTTTGACAGACTTGCAGTGAATACAACAATTTCATAATGGGGACCCAATACGTCCATGAAATGGTCCATCCATGGCCGTTTGAGTACATATACATCAACCACCTTGCCTTCAATTTCCACAGGGATGATATAATCTGTGTAGGGGGGGGCGTGTGATGGAGGTGTAGGTTGCAATTCTGTGTAGGTTTTACAATTGTGTGCGATGACAACCACCATACCAGGATTGGGGATTGGTTTAAACGAGGAATGCACGAGGGTTTCATCGAGATCCAGTACCAGCGTCTTGCGCCCCGCATCATCCACCCGCATGGGGCCCAACAACGTGCGCATGGGATAGCTAGGAGGTGAGACGGGCCGTGCGGGACGAATGATGGCTGGCGGAACCTCTCTATGTGGAAAGTATTGATCAGATGGCGCCAAACAGCAAAGCAGCGATCGAAACTTGGCACGCCATGTGCTGCGGGATCCGGGCTCATCCTCAAGGTCGCCCCTCCTCGGGGTTGGGATGCTCACGCTGCTCACATAGCGTCCGTTGCTGCTGCGGTTGATGGTGGGTGCTGGCGCTGCATCCCGGGTGGTGATCTGGGTAATAACGCTGTTGTCTGCAAAGCCACCGTCTTCGTTGCCATCTTGCTGGGCGAGCTGAAGCAGCGAGCCATTGCTGTCCTTGTGTGAGAGCGCCTCCCGAACTTTGGTGGCCACCGTGCCGGCAATGGCACTGGCCATTCAAGTAGGGGTGGGGGGTGTAGGTATTACAAAGGCATGGTGATTTGATCAGTCGGCAATGGTGTGCCAACTAGATGTGTTGTATGGGGTTTGTGTGCTATCGTATAAGAATATGTAGAGTATAGATATTCACTCGTGTTGTCTAAAGAGTTGTTGATGGGAGCACTTGATTGTTATCTGATGGACTACTGGGTTGTTGTGCCGTTATTGTGGTTGTGTGGCTGTGTGTTTGTACAGTTGCAACGTGATCCTTCAGCAAACGTTTGTCACACCTCCAAAACCTTTCTGTATTTCCTTGCTCCCCTCGGTGCAATTTTCTAGTGTTTTATTTTCACACAAAACAGCTCTCCAACTCTTTCCAACTCCATTGTGCGTTGCTCGTGACGTAGCGTACCGACCACCCTCCAAGACGCTCGATCTACACTCCTCCACTGTTCACATGTCTGCAATGTTGCTGCCTAGCCGCGTGCACACGCTGCCACGCACACAATTCCGCACATCAAATGCACCGCGATATGCTCCTTGCACTCCTGCTCGATTGGGGCAACGCCTAGCACTTGGGTAGGTAGCCAAGTGGAGACGCATGCATGCGGGGGCGCCTTGATACACACAATAAAATGTACCAACCCACAGGCGATGTGCACCACGAGCAGCTGCAGAGGACAGCTCTGCTGCTACCATTGCAGTACCAAAGAATGGCCAGCAGTATATTGAGGACAAGAGCTTTAGCATTGCCAAGGTGTGTTGTGTCCATTGCGCACCACTCCGTTGGTGGTCGACCTTGACACAACCCTTCTCAACACAGGTGTCCTTTGGCGCTATCCTTGCACCCATCGGTGTGAGTCTCATGGTGTATGGCTTTGGTGCATTCTTCCAGCTGCTCCCTGGCACATCTGCATCATCCATCATGCTCATCTATGGCTTTCCCATGTCGCTGTTGGGTTTTGCTCTCAACTATGCACAGCTCAAGCCTGTCCCTTGCCTGTCTACTGCAGAAGCATTGGCATTGCGTGACACACAGTGCACAGACATCCAGAAGCAGCTGCGTGAGGATGTCACCCGCTATCGGTATGGTGATGAGCAGCACTTGGACGAAGCACTCAACCGCATCTTCCGGTTCAACACGGTACATTGCTTGTTGTTTTGTAGTTGTATTGTTGTAATTTTGTGTGTAGTTTTTCGATGACACGCGATGTTGTATTTTTTCCAATGCACCTGTTGTGCTCACAAAATCATCTGCCATGCATCATCATCAACCCACCTTGAAACAAAACAGCCCAAGGGCATCCCACGCCGTTTTACACCAAAGCTCACCGCCATTCGTGAGGAGACCCGTGATGGCAACTACACCCTTGTGCTTGTGTTTGCCACCAACCCTGACATGACGATGGAGATGTGGGAAACCCGACTGGACAAGATCCAAACCTTTTTTGGGCCTGGCATTACAGCCACAGTTGAAAAGACAGATGCCGGGGTGGATGTGGCATTGCGCTCGGATGGTAGTGGTGCTGGACGTGGTGGTGGGCAGCAGCAGGAGGTGTTGCCACCACTGATGCCTGGGCTGGCACCCCGCGTGGTTAACAAGCAGCAGTAGAGTATGGTTGACCATTTGTGGGGCGGCTGGTGTGAGTTGAGAATATATGTGTGGATTGAGAATGTATGGTGTGTGGATTGTTGTACGTCATTGGGAGGGGATATCAATAGGTTTTTGCTTGCATCGAGATGTGTGATTACATTGTTCTTCAAAGTGTTTTTTTCTGTTGGTAAAAAAGCAACGCGCAACATAATGACAACTGATGTTGGGAGGAATGACAAGTGGTGGTGTTGGGAGGAGGAATACCAATGGTGTGCTGCAAAAATGGGGCTGGGTGTTGTCTCTCAGGGTGGCCACGCTCTCAGTGGTGGTTCAAGGGTTTCTTCAGGTGGGTATGGTTTCCTCCAGGTGGGTATGGTTTCCTTAGGTAGGATGGTTTTCTCAGAATGGCTAGGGGCACTGAAGAGGTGTGTCGGGGCAAGAAGGCAGCTGCGAAATGGCAGTGATATCCACCCTGGTAATGTGTGTGTGTGTGAGTGTGTGTGTGTGTGTGTGTGTGTGTGTATTTCTGGATTCATCCATGGTGTAGGCAATACAAATGCCATGTGACCAAGTAGTTCGACCGAGCTAGAGATTACTGTGACCATGACATAAACGCCTACATACCCTGCTTTGGACAGTGGCTCCAGAAACACCCTGGGGATGAGGGGGAAATACACAGTTGGTTTTGTGCCACATGGAACCACATCAATCTAAACACATATGCTCCTCAACACCATGACACAACCCTTGCCATAATGCCACACATCCCCACCACGTGACCACCCAAAACACCAATAAAACACACCCGAGGCAGTGCTCAAACAGGGCGTTGAGACGTGCAGGGGACTGCTGCAGGGACTGACGCGTGAGGGAAATGCCAGGCTTGCCTGGAGGTGGGTTTTGCTCAATGTATGCATGTTTGGGGGTGCTTGGTGTGCCCAAACCTACCTTCGAGTGGGGCGATGGTGTCGATGACAGCACAGAGGCACGGTGTGCAGAGGGCGGGTGCATTGCCCTTGCATGCTGTCACTTGCTTCGAGTAGTCAAGAGAGGCTGCATCCTGCGCCGAGACCTGTGGAGGGGGTGCAGCATTGCAAACAAGGGTGCCTCTGTGATGGAGCGTGTGCGGGGATCTGCCTTATCATCATCCCACGTGACGACCTACCGGGCATTGTTGTGCTGACACCACAGACAGCATGCAGAGTGCTGCAAGGAACAGTACCAGGGCACGCATCATGTTGTTGAGGAGGTATGTTGGTGGGGAGGTATGTTGTTGAGGAGGATGTGTTGAGGTAAGCACCCCCGGTTGTTTTTTTCTTGCCCAACTTGTTTCGTCGGACATCCATTCTTCTCATCCTCCTAGCCAGCCCGCAAAGAAGGGATATTTCCTGGAGCGGCTCCAATACCCTCAAGGTATGTGCAGCGTGCAAGATTGTAGCAGCCGTCATTCATTGTTGATGCCTATACACACATTCTGACAGCCTGTATACGCACTCGTTTGTCCTTGAATGTTTGTACTGTGTGTGTATTGTATGCTGCTGTATATATCCGTCATTGTGGCTGCTGCATCGCGTGTTGTGCATGTGCACGAGATTGGCAGCAGCAGCACTGTGGCTGAGGGATGTAGATATAATTGCAATAAACCAAACACATCATGTGGACAGTATTCGTACACTGACAGTCGTTGCTTGCTGCTTGCTTCACATGTTGTTGTTATTGCCATGTTGACTGCTGCACTGTAGGCTGACTGATGCAAACCATGATAGGGCAGTATCTGATCACGATGACGATTCTGTCTGTATTCGTACTGTCTGACAGCCCTGACACAGTGCTTTACTCACAACATGTGCACCCTTGATGTGATGCCTTGCCATCCTACCCACAACATACCCCCCCAAATCCCACACACAGAAACCTAGACATCATGGCACCCGCAGCTTCCAAAAAGGGCAAGAAGAGCCAGGAGAGCATCAACAGCCGTCTGGCGTTGGTCATGAAGTCTGGCAAGTACACGTTGGGCTACAAGACCTGCCTCAAGACACTGCGCTCTGGCAAGGCCAAGCTTGTCATCATCTCCAACAACTGCCCTCCCATCAGGTACATTTGTTGTTGAGATGCTCTGTGGTGCAATGCAGGTGGTTGAGGTGCACATTGTCAATGATGGTGCACCCATCACACAGGAAGTCAGAGGTGGAGTACTATGCCATGCTTGCCAAAACCGGTGTGCACCAGTACTCGGGCAACAATGTGGAACTGGGCACTGCATGTGGTAAGCTGCACCGGGTGAGCGTGTTGGCCATCACCGACCCCGGAGACAGTGATATCATCAAGACCACATCTGAGTAAACTGGTGTTGTTGCTTTTCCTGCGTGATTCTGTCACGTTGTGTAAATGCCATTTTACATGACCATAAAACTGCTCTTCAAGTGTGTTCAAATAAAGACGTGACAGCATCTGTGCACGATGCTGATGATGCTCCCTCGTGCACTATAATCGAATAATGATCGCTTGAAACCTGCACGATCTAATACCGCATGGTAACGCAGATGTGTGGCAGTGCACAAATGGGCCTTTCACTAAACAGCACGCATGCATCTTGTTCCCATTGTTTCCCACCACACAGAGGGAACTACGACGTCTCACAAACGATAGCTTTGGAAATGGACCTGTGCAGTGCACATGGAACCCCAGAGGACAGCTGCTGGCTGCAGCAGGCGTCAAGGTGTGTGATGGGTGTGTGCATAGATATGCCACACCCCGTCTCACCCCCATCTCACCACACGCAGCGGCAAGTGCTCATCCTCGACCGCCAAGCCAACATGGTTGATTCTGTCAAACTCCCCCAAGAAGACGCACAATATGACGCCCGGCTTGCAAGCACCCTGCAACTTGAGGTGTGTGTGTGTGTGTTTGGGTGGAGGGGTATTTTCATCAACACAAACAACACACAAGCAAACAAAGACAAACAAATACACACACACACCTCATACTCACACCCAGTGGGATGCATCAGGGGAGGTGTTGGCTGCCCTGCCCCGTAACAATGCAAGTGTAAGGATATGGCAGGCAACAACTAGGGAAGCTGTCACTGTAGATACTGGACTCAAGGTAAAAGAGAAATGTTCTTCCACATACACATACTCAAGTGGTCACACAATCAAGTGCTCACACTCTTACACTCACACACTCTTGCAGTCACACACTCGTACAGTCACACAATCACAATCACACACTTACAGTCACACAACCAAATGGCCACACCCACACCCACCCACCCACACACTCACACAGTCACAATCAGTGAGCTTCATTCAATGGGCCCCTGATGCACAGCTACTGGCATTGGGCACCACCAAGGGTAACCTCATGCTGTACAACCACGCCCTGCGTGTGCGTCTGCCAATTGTTGCCAAACATGAAAAGGGGATTACTTGTGGGGCATGGTTGGAGCATCAGCTGCTTGCACTGGGGGGGGGGGATCACATGGTAGGTGGGGGATGATAATGATGATGGTGGTGGTGGTGGTGGTGGTATGAGATGTGTACATGCACCTCAGACATACACGCCATCTATCTGTTGATACAGAATATGGGTATATAAAATATGGGTATATGCAACACATATACCAGCGTATAACCACCCCAAAACACCAAAACACCCATCTCAACCCACCCCACCCCACCTCACACACCCACCCAGGTCACCATCACCAACAGCAGTGACGGCACGACCATCAAGCAGCTCCCCCTCAAGGGTGAGCCTGTCAACATACAATACAAAACAGTACGAGAAGAACTCTCAGAGATGCACGCAACCGCATTCCTGTCCATCAATATTGCACACAGCGCACTGCTCCTCGTGGCGGTGCTCCCCGACGACAAGGGGGTCCCACTGAGCGTCTACCGGCCCCTCGAATTGCGCTTTCAGCCCCATTATGGGGCCCTCCTGCATCATGCATGGTTGGGGGATGGGTATGTGGCTGTGGGGTTTGAGTGTGGGGCGTTTGTGGTGGTGTCGACACACGGGGGGGAGCTGGGGCAGGAGGTGTTTGCGTTTCGGGGGTTGACCCTGCCAGTGGCGGCATTGGCGGTCAATGGGCCACGCAGTCAAGCTGCAGTTGCTGCAGGACCCCATGTGCGGTATGACTTGGTGGTACTACAGTAATATGTAGTACAATGTACATGTTGTACAATAGCAGCATGTACACGCCATGTACACACTGCACGCCTACCTCAACATACCCTCACAAATATCTTCCTCTCCCTCCTGCACGCCCAGGGTGTTGGATGTGGGTGGTGAGTATAGGGAGTTGAGGAATGGTGCAGTGGATGTGCTGCCAGGTCAGGCTGTTGTGCAGGTGGCATGGAGCCCTGAGGGGCAAATGGTGGTGCTCACAACAGTATGTGTGGGTGGTGTGGGTGTGGTTGTGTAGATGTGGTTGTCTGTGTTTGTGTTTGTGTGTGTGTGTGTGTAGATGTGTGGGGGCATGGGTGTGTGTAGATGTGGTTGCATGCATACACACACAAAACAAATCAGAAACACACACACACACACACACACATGACCCCCTCCCCCTGAATCCCCACCCCTCCACACAGAATGATGGTATTCTCCTCGTCTACCTAGCAGCCCTTCCTGTTGTTGCTGCAGGATGGGGCCCACGCCTCGCCCTGATGGCCTCCCTCCAAGAACTTCAAGTGTTGACCATCGGTCAACATGTTGACCATGCGAACCCGTTGACCGTATCGTTGGAAATTGACCCCACGTTTGTGGCGGTGGGGCCCGAGCATGTTGCTGCTGGTATTAACAATCAAGTGTGGGTGTATAAAACACCTCCTCTTGGCATGGGGACTGCTGGGAGGGGTGGTGGTGGTGGTGGTATGGTTGGAGGGGTGGTGGGGACAGCAGGGTTGGTGGGGACAGCAGGGGTGGTGGGGATTCAGTCTATGGGGAGGCGCATGTTTCTGGGGGTGGTGCAGCAGCTGGTGCTCAATGCCACGTACGTGTATTTATATTGGGAGAGATGGTTGGTGGGGTGGGTATATTTGCACATGTGGGATTGCATATGCATACGTAATTACAAACACATAAATCATTACAAACACACATATCACTACAAACATATACGCGATCACAAGCACATACATGATTACAATAACATACACACAGGCACATGGCGGCGCTCATAGAGGGACGTGTCATCATCCACTTGCTAACAACCACCAGTACACCACCCAACAACAGTACCAAAACTACAAGTACCAACATGACACTTGATCAAACACAACCTGTAGCACAATTACCAGCAGCACGTATGTACATGATGGAGGGAGGAAGGGGGTGGTGTTTCATGTGCATGGTGGGGGGAGGAAGGGGGTGGTGTTTCATGTGCATGTCGTGGGAGGAGGGGGGGGTGTTGAATGTGAATGGTGTGTATGAATACGAGGCGTACTGTGTGTGCTTGTGTGATGGTAGGCATGCTGTGTGCTTGTGATCTAGGCATGCTGTGTATACAGCAATGCTTATTGTACTACAGCAATGCTTATTGTACTACAGCAATGCTTATTGTACTACAGCACGTGCCCCACGCCTTTGTTCCACCACAAGCATGTCCCTTCTCCTCACACACACAGCTGCAGCACCTGATGTGTGTACACTAGGGATGAATGACAGGTTTGCTGCGTATGGTACTCGTGCGGGTCTTGTAGTACTGGTGGATATACACACAGGCACTGTGGTATGATTTGTGTTGACTGTGTTATATTGTGTTGACTGTGTTGTATTGTGTATGTTGACTTTGCACACCTCATCCGCTCCCTTCCCCCCCTCCCTCCCCACCACACCCCACACCCCACAGGTCACCCAGTACAGACACTCGAGTGCCATCAAATCGCTCTGGCTGCAAAGTGGCATCACTGTACGAGCCCTGCTCGTGGATGCCACCCTCACACCCAGTGTATACAACCCAGTGGATGACTCATTGCTGAATCTTCCAGAAGCAGCACATGGACCAGAGCATTGTGTGTGGGATGCTGTGGATGGCAACACGTTTGTGGTTGCTGTTGGACAGGTCGGTATGGGGTGGGTGGTGTGGGTGTGGTGTGGGTGTGGTAGGTGTGCATGTGGATGATGTGAGCATACAAGAGAGAATATGCATGGGTGATAGTCTATCGCATTTCACATACGCCATTGTTCATATATACACATAAATGTATGAAGTCCTGTATCATTGCTCTATACATGACAGCATGACATCACATGCATGACACATTCAACCCCTACAACCCCCACCATCAAAGACAATACCATACACCACACACCACAATCCCTCCCCCCCCCACACACAAGGCAATCCATGTGTGTAGCATTGTATCAGCATCAATCAATGGCCCACATGTCAAGTCCCTGGGCACCACCAACTGCCCACCCGGTACCCGCCCAACTGCATTATCCAACGGACACTTGGGCTGTTTGGCAAGGGATGGACAATTGACCACCATTACCCTCCCAACACACAAACCACTGACGTCCAATGGTATATATAACAACAGTGTATATGACAACGGTGCATATATATATAACAACAACAGTGCATCCACACAACACACCATACCATACGCACACACAACACACCATACCATACGCACACGCAACACACCGTACCATATGCACACACATTTTATCACTACCAGTACCAATACTACCACTCACACACCCACACACACACACACAGATGCCCCACCACCAACACAAGAGGCACTTGCCGCCCTGCTGTCCCTCAGCATGCTTGACGCAGCACAGCGTGTATGTGCAGTGGCACGGGATGGGGGGATGTGGGCAGAGTTGGCGCGGGTGGCATTGGAGCACTTGGATGTGGAAAGGGCAATATTTGCGTTTCGTGAGATGGGGAATGCAGGTGTGGGGTTTTAACACAGTGTTTGTTTGTTTGTGACAGTGTGCGTGGTGCTGTGTTTATGTGTGCACATGTGTGTGTTTGTGAAGGGCATGTCACTCTAGTAGTATACACTTTTGACACATATTGTACACCCTCCCCTCTCTTTTCACCACCTCTTTCCCACCCCTTTCTTTTACACAACACCCTCTTTCCCTTTTCTTTTCCCCCTCTCATCCCCACCCCAGCCCCCACCCCCACACAAACAACACAATTCTTCTTCTTTTCCCTCTCTCAACAACCCCTCCCCCCACCCCCCCAACAAAAAAGGCATGGTACTGCGCCTGGAGCCCCTTGTCCACATAGAAGACTGGCACCTGCGTGCTGCCTGCATCCTGACTACCCTGGAGCACGACCCCGAGGCAGCAGAGGAGCTGATGTTGACCAGCAGTCAACCTGCCGCTGCTGTGGGGCTGTGGAGGGACCTGCAGGAGTGGCAACGGGCCCTCGTGTTGGCGCAGCAACTGCAGCCAGAGATGGTACGGGTGGGGGGTGGGAATAGGGGGTGGATGGGGTCGGGGGAGGGGATGGGGGTGGTGCTTGAGAGGTGCATCCCGCACACCATCCCGCACACCACAACCCCCACATCCACCCCTCCATCCTTATCCCACCCTATGTATCACTCCAACCCCCACATACACCCCTCCATTCGTATTTGAGTTCATATTCGTATTCATATTCGTCGATCCCACCAGGTGGGCTACCTCAGCTGTCGTTATGCTGAGCAGTTGGAGCTCCAGGGTAACTACGATGCAGCCCTGATCCACTATGAAGCATCTCTCACAGCAGCACCTCCTGCGCAACTCGCCCTGCTGACCAAGGGCCCCCCCAAGGGGCCCCTGTCGGTGGGAAATGCAAGAGAGGAGTGGTATGCATGGGCGTGTCATGCCGGGAAGGCACGCTGTGCTGTGCATGAGGGCGCTGTTGATCTGGTATGAGATGAGGGGGGGGGTTGGTTTCTGTTTGTTTTGTGTGTGCGTGTGCGTGTGTGCGTGTGTTTGTGTACATGTAATGCTGTTGTGCATACATGTTGAGTTCATCAAATTCACTTGGAGTTCAGTACATCACACATCATATATCATCATGATACCCAAATTTTACACACATTGCAGCACACACCACCACCACTGCTGCACGTACACACACATACACACACACCATCACACACACACCATCACACACACACACAAACACACACACACACAAAAACACACACACATACACACAGGCAGTGTCACTTGCACGTGCTAGTCAAAATGAGGAGTTGTGTATTCAAGTAGCAGACCTGCTGGAAATGACCAATCACCTGCGAGTATGAGTGGGTGTGTATCTGTGTGTGTATATGTGTGTGTGGTTATGTGTGTGTACATGTTATACCCGTATGTATACCTGTATGTCATGCATACACAACATAAAGTGGACCTGCTTCCCTACCCACTCTCCCCCCAAGCACACACACCTTCATTCCTTCCCCCTTTTCACCCCCCACCCCCATCCCCTCATCCCACACAGGAAGCAGCAGACCTATACGAACGCGCAAATGCCTACGACAAAGCCGCCGCCATACACATCCGAACCAAAAACTACACCGCTGCCGCCCCCCTCATACACCGCATTGCCAACACCCGACTCCTCACGGCCTATGCACGTGCCAAGGAAGCTGAGGGGAAGCTACTGGAAGCACTGGAAGTGTATGAGTCAGCAGGGGACGTGGTGTCTGTGTTGCGACTGTGTTTGCAGCGGCTTGATTTGATGGAGAGGGCAGTTACAGTGACGAGGGCAAGTAAGAGTACAGAGGCTGCCCATATCATGGCACAGCATTGCCTGGGGAGACAAGATGTCAAGGTTGGGGGGTTAGGGGAAGTGGGAGGGTGTGATAGGATGTGTGATAGGATGTGTGATGGGATGTGTGATGGGATGTGTGATAGGATGTGTGATAGGATGTGTGATGGGATGTGTGATAGGATGTGTGATAGGATGTGTGATGGGATGTGTGATGGGATGTGTGATGGGATGTGTGATGGGATGTGTGATGTGATTTGTGATGTGATTTGTGATGGGATTTGTGATGGGATGTGTGATGGGATGTGTGATGGGATGTGTGTTGGAGAGCACTGCGGGACTGTACAGATATGTGAAAAAATACGTCATACATATGCCTCTACAGTATACTGCATCACACACATACCTCTATTATACCACACCCCATGCACACCACTCTCCACCACCAATGCATCACATATACACAGGGTGCGTTGGAATTCCTAGTGATGGCGCAACAGAGGAGTCAAGCATATGAATTGGCAGCCACACATGGGTTTATGCAACACTATGCACAATTGTTAGGTGTGTTGTATTGTGTAGGTGTGGGTATACAGTGTCTGCTGTGTATACAAAGTGTATGCTGCGTGTGGTACATCCTCCTCCTCCCCTCCTCCCCCTCCTCCTCCTCATCACTATCCACACAGGCAGCACATTGAGTGTCACTGAACATCAACAAATAGCAGCATTCTACATTGACAGGGGTGAATACGAACAAGCAGGGGTGCATTACCAACATGCCGGGGACCTGGGGACTGCATTACAACTGTATTTAAAGGTGTGTGTGTGGTTGTGTGTGTCTAGGTGTGTGTGTAGGTGTGTGTGTATAGGTGTATGTGTATGGTTTTGTGTGTGTAAAATTATACATGTCATGCGTATGTGTTCCTGTACACAGCCCCCCTCATCCCTGTCTCTCTCTCTCTCACACACACACACACACTCACACACACACATCCAAGCTGTTCATCAACCCCCTTACACACCACCCCCACCCCACACACAAACACAGGCTGGCCCCAGTGCTGTTCACTGTGCCATTTCCCTTGTGAGTGCCAACAAGGACCCCACCCTGGTAGCTTCCCTGCAGCAGCACCTAGCTGGGAGGGGCCGGGAGGGGTTTACACGGGACCCCACCCTGGTGCTGGCATTGGAGGTGGCGTTGGGTAACTGGAAACAGGCTGCTGAACAGGCATGGATGTTGGCCAAGGAGCAACAAGATGCTGGGAATTACAAGGTATGCTTGTGTTTGGATACTATACATTATGTATGTAGTTGGATGCTGTATATTATCTTTATATATACGAGGGTGTATATATTATATTTTGCACATGTTGATGTGTGTGGGTGTCATATGAGGGGTTTGTTGTGTGTGGGAGTGACATGTCATGTGTCTGGGAATGAATACACACCTTGTACACCCCCCCTCCCCATACATACACTCCCCCCACCCGCCCATCAGGTGGCACATGCACAGCTCCTGGAAATGTGGAAACAATTTGAGGCCCGAAATAAAGAGGTCCCGGCACCCCTCATGGACCGACTGATGCTGCTACATAGTTATGTACTGGTCAAACCCCTCATTGCTATGGGTGATGATGAGGTATGTGGGTGTACTGCAATGCATAGGTGCATGAGAGTATGTATGAGAGTATGAGAGTATGTGGGTGCAGTCAAATATGTATGGGTGCGTTCAATTATATGTGGGGGGGTGTACGTAGGAAAGATAAGAAACAATACGAACAGACAATAATCAATAATGTTGTATGATGATGTACCCCTGTGCCCACAATATGTGTGATGATGTACTCCTGTGCCCACAATATGCAAGGTGATGATGTGGTATCAGCATGGCACACCCACCATGTGCATACAGTCCTCCCACCCACATTCATCCATGGCCACACCCATCCCCCGCCCCCCACACCTCCACGCACAGACAGCAGCACGTATGTTGCTTCGAGTAGTAGCCTCACTCAGTCAATTCCCAGCACATGTACCTCAACTTCTCACCAGCACCGTCATCCAGTGTGCCAAAGCAAAAATGAAACGCAGTGCCCTACAACATGCAGTCACCCTCATGCAACCTGAGCTACGTGGTCAACTGGCACCAGAACACCGACGAAAGATTGAAAACCTTGTTCGGAAAAAGGAAGACATGTGCGTGGGTGTTGTTGTGAGGGTGTGTGTATGAGTGTGACAACCCTTTGTGATGTGTGCTTGCTGCACATCGATTGGCCACACCTAGTCAACCACATGATGAACACATCGTTGACCATGGTCAACAGGAATGAGGAAGCAGTGGAGGCATCCTCGGCATGTCCATGGTGCACCAGCATGGGGCCTGAGACACAGCTGGAGTGTGCTGCATGTCATGAAACAATACCGTTTTGTTGCGCAACAGGTACCATGTTTGTGGGGGGGGATGACCGGGAAAATGACGTGCAGAGGAAGCACGTGTTGATGAATGAGTGAGGAAGAATGTGATGATGAATGTGTTTTTTTATTGCATACTCAAGGGTTCTACACCCAAGTTTTTCACATGACGACCATCATCAACAGCCACACCCCTCGACCACACACCAGGCAAGCGCGTGAGACGTGAGGATTGGAGCCGCTGTCCCTCATGTCGCTTCCCCTGCAGGGCCCAACCATTCCTGGTTGCATTGCAAGCATGTGGCGGGTGTCCTATGTGTGGTGCGAATGTGGCCCCGTCATTGGTGCACATCATGGCACCCCCTGGTGTATCGTCTGCACGTACTGCTGGTGGTGGTGTGAGGGGCAATGTGTAAGCGCATTGGAGAGGATGGAGGGCAGAGCACAAGGGGTGGGTTGGTTGTTGTATGGTTGTACGTATGCATGTGGATAGGCACACCCAGGAGCATCAATAAGGAGCAGTGAGTAACTCATGATCATGGATGCTGTTAGTTGTTGTTTGCTTGGGTTGTCTGACTTCACAGTGCCTACCATCAATGTGTTACATCAAACACTCTACACAATGTGCACATTCAACGGGCATGTGTACCAATGATTAAGAACAACAAGTGACAATCATCACTCTCCTCTGTCGTGTATACCAATGGTGTGTACACCAATGTATGATCACAATATCATCATGGTACTACTTCGTGTACACAGTAATGCTGCTCTATGCACACAATCGTGCTGCTTCATGTACATGTTCTGCTCACTATCCATGCTGTCAATTACAAATACTGCGTCCTACAATAACCTGTCCACTATGCATGCTGTCAATGACAAAATACTGCTTCCTACAATAACCCCCGTCTCCTATGCATGCTGCTGTTTTCGATACACCCGCCCCCCTGGGGCCCCACCACGATGGGTGTATTGATGGGTACGGCAGCTCAAAAGCTCAGCAGCTGCTCTGTTGCCACTTTTCTGCGCTATTTGTAATGCGGTGCGCCCCATGCTATCTGCTGTCGCCAACACCGATGCTGTGGGGGTGGCGGGGTTGGAGGGGTGGGGGGGTGGGTACATGGTGACTGTATCATGCATGCGTTGACTGTATCATGAAGACTATGTTGACTGTATCATGCATGCATTGACTGTATCCTGCAGTGACTGTATCATGAAGAATATATTGACTGTGTCACAGTGTTATCATAGTGTTGACTGTATCACCGTAATGTTGACCATATCAAGCATGCATGCATGCTAGCAACACCACACTGTCTACAACCTCCCCCCCCTCACCACCCAATCTACATACCGCCAGCAACCTCCAACAGTATACGCAGCATATTCACACTCCCAGTGCATGCAGCAACATGCAACACCGTCTGTCCATTGCGATTGGTGGAGGCCACCATGGGCCCGGCAAGGGGCCCCGCCAAGCGCAGCAGCTGGTGTACAAGGGGTCCATGATTGCCCACTACTGCGGCATGCAAGGGGGTCCACCCTTCACTATACATTGCTGGCAACTGTGTTGTGTTATTTGTGTGAGTGTGTACATGGTGTGTGTTCAAGCACCATCCACACCACACAAGCACCATCTACACCACACAACACAAGCCCCCATGCCATCTACTCTCCACAGCACCACACCCACAACACCACAGCACTGCACACACCTGCCACAGCACCCCCATCAGCTGCCAATTCCTCACAAGCCTACTGACACATGATTGGTGACCCCTCAGTGCTGCTATGTATAGGGGCAGTTCACCAGCGTTGTTCTTTACCAGTGCTGCATCGGGGCCTGCCTCCTGTGTTTGTGTGGGGAGGTTGTTTGTAGGTGTGTGTTTGTAGGTGTGTTTGTAGGTGTGTGTGTTTGTAGGTGTGTGTGTTTGCATACAACACCCAAACCCCCAGAATACCAGGCCTTACCAGCAACGCATCCACCACAGTATCATGACCCAATTCGCATGCTAAAAACAGTGGTGTATTGCCGCCACGATCACGCAGGTCCCACCGGGCCCCACAATCAAGCAGGGCCCCCACCAGCCGCGTGTTGCCATCATGACTCGCGAGATGCAATGGCGTGTGGCGAGTGGGGGATGAGCAGCATGCAGCTGCTTGCAGTGCCATAGTCAGACCTGCACAACTTGTTGGCTGTGTTTTGGAGGTGTACAGATCATCTCATGAGAAAACAGGATGACGCAATGCATCCCCATGACATAATGATCATCATCCCGATCATCCCAAAAACACACACACACCTCTTGTGATTTGGCGTGCAATGACAGCAATGGCTCCACACACGCATCATCAGTCAAGTCGAGCAATAGAGGTGCCGATCGCCCCACCAGCAGCCCAGCATCCTCATCCAGCAATGCCCGCAATGCTGGCACCACCCCCCGCAATGCAAACGTTGTTTCCAACACCTGCAACTGCTTGAGCTGCATCACCAATGCTGCAAGCTCCACAGCAAGTGCTAAAGCAGGTTGCGGTTGCCGATCACCACGACGGCATCCATCAAATTCCCATGCTGCGGCTAATGCTGCACGCGTAACACTGCTGCCATCAACCTGCCTCCACACCGCTGCATGGTGTGCTGTTTTGCCCTCGCTACATGTGTCTCCAAGCGGTGCATCTGGTGGTGTGTAGCATGTGAGTGAGCCCCCCAGGCACAGGTACTGCAATGATGTGCAATGGCGCAGCGTGCGTAATGCATTGGCATCTAATGTCGAATTGAGCAATGCCAGCACGCGTATGTTGGACAGTGTGGTGATGCCGAGGTTTGTCAGTGTGCTATGGGGAGGCCATGGCTGCAGGTCTAGGTGACTCATCACCAGGCATGACAAGGGGCGTGATGATGGGGCATGGTGGGGATGGGATTGATTAAACCCACTCCTCTGTGGAACGATATCAGACCGATGTGTATTATCATTGGCCGCATCATTCTCATTCACCTCAGCATGTGTATGTGTTATGGCTGCAAGCGCATCGTCGGTCATTTGAAAGCACCGCTGCAATCCCAACACATGCACATTGGGTGCAACATCGGCAAATCGTGTGCCACCCTCCCCACCGCCGACAAATAATGCATCTGTAATCTTGCGGCAATTGGCAAGCTGGAGCTGTTGTAAACCATGCAACAGTGCACAGGCTGCGAGCACATCACCATCCTCCACCCCAGTGCCACTCAGGTCGAGGGCGCGTGTGCTTGGGAAACTCCTACATACACTGACCAACACCTTTCCCAATGTACGGCTGTCAAATGCACTGCATCGTGGGCTGGCAAGTGTCAAGCTCAAGGGGGCTCTGGAGGCTGCGGTAGTCAAACGCTTGCATGTGGCGCCCAAGGCAACCAAGTCCTCAGGATGGTGCAGATGCGAAAAGACACACTCGAGCACCTGCGTGGTGAGTGACAGGTGTGTGTTTACTCAAAGAAGAAAAACGTTATCAAGCCAGCGATAACGCACGTCGGGCGCAAGTGAGAGGAAATTGACGATGAGATTAGAGGCCGTCACAGGGCTTGTGGGCTGGTCACATGGTTCCTGAAATGTCATGATTGTGGGTACAAATACTGGGGCGTATGGGTTGAGCTGAATCGGTCGCACAGAGGTCAGGGTAGCAGTGGTCATGGCAGGCATTTCTGTAACCTGTTTTGCAGTGCATGTGCTAATATTAGCTATATAGTAATGTGACGGGGGACAAGTTGATTGTGGTAGAAATTGTGATTGAAAGGTCTGGGGTTGTCTGTGGTGATCATGATGGAATATTGCCGGGGTGTGTTTTGTACTTTTCACATGTATTGATACGCAGCCTACTCCACCACTTAACTACTCACACCACTCCACCACTCTACACCACTCATAGTTTTACAATCCAAAGTCATATTTTGTTCTACAATCCAATGCTTGATCAGCACCCCCCACCATAAATATTGATCACGCAATCATGGCATCCCCTCCGTCTCCCCTGGATACTATTGGAAGGGAGGTGACGAGCATTGTGACACCTGTGAGTGTGTGCATGGCATTAACAGTGTTGTTAGTACGAACACTCAACCCAGAGGGCAAATCAAACGACCATACCGTCGCTATAGCCACTGCATACTACCATGAAGAGGTATGCTTCGTTCTGAGGGATGCTCGTCGTTCAGGGATGCACAGTGTATAACGCACCATGTGCATCGCCCCACCCACAGGAGGGTGACAGTGCAGGCACTCGCTTTTGGGGTGCCATGATCAACGCCCTGGTCTTTGTGGCCATTGTTGCGTTGATGACGTTTATCCTTGTATTGCTCTTCAAATACGGCTACACCCGCTTCATCTACGGTTACATGGCATTTGCAGGGTTTAGCATCTTCTTCATGCTCACGGGCATCATCGCAGCATTGCTCATCCAGAAACTCCATGCGCACCTGGATTACATATCATTCTTTTTCATATTGTACAATTTTGCAACCGTGGGCGTCTGTTCCCTGTTTTACCTCACAGTTCCCATTTCACTCAAGCAGGGGTATTTGGTGGTGACGGGGGTTGTGACAGCGTATATTTTCACATGGATACCTGCGTGGACCACATGGATGGTGCTTATTGCCATGTCGCTGTATGATTTGGCAGCAGTGCTGTCCCCAGTGGGACCCCTCAAGGTAGCAGGCATGGCTTGGGGGGGGGTGTACAATTTGTGTGGATGTGTACATACAATGTGTGTGGATGCATTTGTGTTTTGTGTAGTGAGTCTTTTGTTGTGAGTGAAATGTGTGACAAGGAAGGCTGTGCTGCTCAGTGCGTTGTGCAAAATGTTGTACATGGCCATCAACCTGCCATCCACCACCACTCCCTGCAGATGCTGGTGGAGTTGGCACAGGAACGAGATGAGGACATACCAGCATTGGTGTATGAAGGACGTCCAGTGGTACGGATCATATCAAGGAGAGCCATCCTGCACCATTCTGCATCATCCATCACATCAACATCATCACTCGCAGGGTCGCGCTCCACATCAACCTCCATGCCGTCGCCCCCCTGCTACTCCTTCCCAAGAGCATGTGCAGTTGCCGTTGGGGGTGGTGATGGCACCGGTCACGCTTTCCCCAGTCATGGCAGATGGGTCACCATTGCACCATCCGGGTGACAACGATGATAATGATGATGACGACGACAACCATGCTGATGAGCAAGCACCATTGCTGGGTAGTGCAGAGGCAGGGCAGGGTGAAATTGCTGCACAGCAGGGCCCCCCCGCGCATGTGGTGGTGGAGGAAGCAGGGCATCATCATCACCACGACGATGACGATGATTTCCTGCTCCCCGATGCCATCAAGCTGGGTTTGGGTGATTTTATATTCTACTCGGTGCTTGTGGCACGTGCAGCCATGCACGACTTGTTGACAGCGTTTGCATCCTACACTGCGATTGTGGCGGGGCTGGGGATGACGCTCATGCTGTTGGGGTTGTACCAAAAGGCACTTCCTGCACTGCCCATATCCATTGCACTGGGACTGGTGCTGTATGTGTGTACAAGGGTGTTGGTGGAGCCGGTGGTGGTTTCTTGTGTTGCCTGAGTACTGAGCATGAGTAAACACCTTTTATCACTAATCACACAACATCAAAATCTACATTAAATCGTTGTGGCATTCATTCTTTAACAACTCACTGTCGTTAAATAGCCTGAGTAATAGCCTGAGTGTGCTACAGTGTGCTACACATCTCACACACATCTCTTTGGATCTTACCATCCCAACCAAGCCAAAACAGCCACTTTTGGTACCGTTGTGACATTCGCTCCGCATTCATATTTGTACCATGACAAAGGAAGGCGTAACTTTTGACTTGCAAGGTACGTTTTCGCTCTTGTTCTCCCACAATTGTGCTTGTCGTGCTTGTCGTGCACGCTGTGTGTGGGCAACCCATGTGTAGGTCTAGTGTTGTGTCGTACTGCGCGCAATGGTGGGTTGTTCAAGTTGGCTTTAGCACGTGGTGTGGGTTGCAATGAAGCCGCTGCCTGTTTTTTGCAGGGTGGGCAGCGGTGTTTGTGTGTGTGTGTCTATCTCACGGCATAGTACTTAGTGTCATGTTGTCTAGTGCTTGGTACCATGCGCGCACGGCTTGTGGGCAATACCGGCATCACGGGACGATGCTTGTCTTGTCGACACCCCAGTGGTGGTTGATGTGTGTGATGCACAGTTCGTGTGCTGTGCTCATTGCGCATGCGATCCTGCGTTGCTTATTGCTGGGGGTTGTTGGTGGTAGTTGATCCGTACATTGATGCCCCAAAGTGCACTTTTTCCTTGGTCATGCGCACCTTTTCAGGTTTCCTCACTCTTTCCACTCACAGACCCAGTATTCAGTGGGGATCGCTTTCGCATGTATGAATTCAAGATTAAAAGGTACGAGAAGGGTTGACAACACGACGACACAAGCCTCTCTGCATCGCCATGCATCAACCTAACCATCAACACCACCAACATAGGTGTCCCAAGGCCAAACCACATGATTGGACGCAATGTCCCTTTGCTCATCCGGGAGAAAAGGCCAAGCGTCGAGACCCACGACGCTTCACCTACTCTGGCAGTGCATGCCCAGAATTTCGTAAAGTGGGTGTGTGCTCCCGTGGCGATGCCTGCCCCTTGGCCCATGGTGTCTTTGAAACATGGCTTCACCCAACACGCTACAAGACACAGGTGGGTGGTCGTGGGTGGTTACATGCATGCTCCGCACAATGTCCCCATCATACACCCCAATCAACACAGATGTGCATGGATGGGGGTGCATGCCGCCGCAAGGTGTGCTTTTTTGCACATAGCCAATCAGAGCTTCGCATGGTGCCACCTGGCACTGCACCAATCACGGGACCCCCATTCGGCATGGATGCCGGTGCCATGACATCTGGTATGCGTTGTGGTGTGTGTTATTTCTTGTACAACGAACAGTATGCAGCGCAATAGTCTGTATGATGCAGCTCCATAGTATATACGACAAATGCTTGATCAACAAACAACACACATTCGCATCATCATCATCCCCACAGATGCATTGCTGCAGCAGGCAATGCTTGGCCAGCAGCATCCCCAACAGCAACTGGAATTGCTGCACTTGCTGGCCAACAACCCAACAGCCAACCCCAATCTGATGCAGCAATCCCTGGGGATGCCAACCCCCCCACCTGGACCACCCCCTCCCCAGCAAGATGTGGCGGCATTGCTTGCTGCAGCAGGCATGCCACCCTCGGCATTGACAACCCTGCTTGCACAACAACAGCAGCATGGTGCCACACCACCATCGATTGCCATGCAGGGAAGCGTCATCCCAGCATCCCACGGCGGCATGGCAAACGGATCTCCTCTGTCTGGCACCACCTCCATGGCATCGTCCCTGCCTCTCAACCAAGACATTCCATCCCTCTACCGCCATGACTCCATCATGTCCACCCCAGCCCCCATCCACGACCAATCCCTCCTCGGGCCCCCACCTGGATCCCTCCATCGCCATCTCTCCCTCGATGCCCGCCGTCCCAACGCCTACTCACCCAACACCACCCCCGCGCCCCTGGGGAGCCCTGCCCCTGATGCAGCACTGGATCCTGCCCTTACAGCTGTGTTGCAAAAGCTCAATTTGGGGGGGTCCTCCATGGGAGGGGGTCCCATGTTGGGAGGGGGCCCCACATCTTTGGAGCCCGTGTGTGAGGCAACTGCGCTAGAACATGGTGTATCCGGTGGCAGCATGACCTCCACATCACTCCTGCGTTCAGCCCATGCCCCCTCTGCGTCCCATGGCGGTGGTGGTGGTGGGTTTGTCTTGCCGCATGACTACCATTTGACAAGCCGCAGCACCGTGGACAATGGGGTGCTGGCACACATGCGGGAAATTGCAACCACAGAATTGTCCAAGTTGTCTGACAAGGAGCTTGCTGCCCTCACCTCCCAGGTGTATGGGGGGAGCGGCACCACCAACAACAAGGGGGGTACTGGTGGGAGTGCGACGAGCACCATACCAACACATGGTGGGCAAGGGCATGCAACAACCATTGCTGGTGGTGACATGCAGAGCAGCCCACGGGTAGCACATGGGCAGCAACACACGCCACGTGCAACACCAAGTCCCAGCTTTGCGGCAACCACCCCCTCAGGGGCCGGGGTGCTGTCTGTGGCGGCCTCGTCACTGGGAGGGGCCACTCACTCACCCAGTGTGTCACCCAGTACAGGGCCCCTCATGGCACATGGGAGCAATCATGGGAGCCAAGATGGTGTGCCAAGTCCCTCGGCATTTAGCACCGGTGGGATGGGATCATCTGGTGGGATCGGGATGGGATCTGCAGCCACAACACCAATGTCTGCAGCACTGTGGGCAGCAGAGCAGCGTGAGGCACGGCAGCATGATATCAAGCGCAACTTTTCCATTGAGCGCCTGCTGAGTGAATTGCCGCGCAGCATGTCTGACATGGATGTGTCGCAGATCCTGGCAGTGCAGCCTGCTGGTGTTGCTGTTGCTGGTGGTGCCGTGCAGTGATTGTTGTCGTGAGGTGTGGTGTGTGGACTCTTTTGTTGCATGATATCATCATATATCTGTACGATGTTTGTGTTTTTGTGTGTGTGTGTGTGTGTTTTTGGTCCCACCCCTCCCAAAAGGGGGGTGATTTGTTGGGGATTTGCACACCACCCACATGGCGCCATGCATGTTGCACACACTATGATGCGCACATTGGTGATGATGATGTGCACTGTGTGGTTGGGTGGTGTGCATCCTGTTGGTGGTGGTTCTATGTACCACACATGGCGTGCATACAAAGGCACAAAGTATTTTTGGTTGTCGATACACTTTTTTTACACAACACAATGATGGTGATGGACAATGGCCAACAATGTGCTGTTGTTGTTGTTGTTGTACTACACTGACGTCGGTGGTGGCAATTGCTGCAAAGTTACAAAACACACCATTTGCTCATTGTGTATGCATGTGCACATTTGGGTGGGGCATGCGTGTTGTACATGCACACGTGTGTTTTGATGAGGTATCATCCTTGGGGTATCCGTGCACAGCAAAAGTTTTGTGGAGGGCGGCATTTTTTAAGGGAAACGGATTTTTGAAGGGAAACGGATTTTGATGGCACTGTGTGTGTGTTTGATGTGTACCTGTGTGTGTACCTGTGTGTATACCTGTGTGAGCAAGGGCCTTTTGCCCTTGCTGTTTCGTATGTTGTTGCACAAATTCACATCTGTTTTTGCCGACATGGCAAAACATTTATTGCAATTTGCTGCGATGCTGCATGCCCACACACGTGTGGGAGCGCTTGCAGGCCCCTTTTGTTACGCTCGCTGCACATGTTGTGTGCGAGGGGTGGTTTCATTCATTTTTACGCTTGCTGACGTGCTCGTGTGCGTATTGTTCTTCCTTTTACTATGTGTGTTTTGGGTTTTGGGTTTGTATGCATTTGTTCGAAGAAAAAGAAGAAAAGACGTGCCCTGTTTGTGCGTCATAGTGTACCATGACGTCCCCTGCTGTTTTGATTCTGCACACCATCGTTTGCTTTTTCATTCACCATTACCATTATCATCATCGATATATGTAATCCAATGCATGTATTAATCATCATCATCCATACACGTTGTCATACTGATAATCACGTCCCTGGCCCCGCACACTCTCTGAGTGCTCCATGTTGCTCGTGCTAACCTGTCCATCATCCGTCGCTTTCACATCGACAGGCTTTTGCACATTGACAGCCTGTTTCACATCGACAGGCTTTATCACATCAACAGGCTTTATCACATCGACAGGTTGTTTCACTCGCCGTTCTTGTTGCTGCTGTTGTGTGGTGTCCACTGCCATACCCACTGTATTCGTACCCACATTATTTGTGCCCACCTTGGCTGTACCCACCTTTGTCATTGACAGACCCACGTTGGCAGGTTGCTTTGGTTTGCTGAGGTCTGCAGTGCGTGTCTGCTGGGTGACCATGAGCATGTCCTCATACGCGTCTGTATACGGCATTGCCCTGTGTTGTTGTCGTGTGTTGTTGTTGTCGTGTGTTGTTGTTGTTGTGTGTTATTGTTGTGTGTTGTTGTTGTAGGAAACTAGGTGGCAACAGATGTGTGAAGTGGTCATACACACACATTGGCATCACCATTGCCATCACATTGGCATCACCATTGCCATCACATTATTACAACATACCATGGCAGCCCATCCCCCCCAGCAAACCCTCCATTCCCTGGAAACCTTCCAGACACATCACCCCCAAACCGACGTGCCCCCTGCTTTTCAATGTTGCGAGCATCGTTTGGAGGGTAGTCCAAGTTGGCAAATGTCCACACATCCAACCACCGCACCACCACATCGATTGGTATGTCCTGTGCGCGTATATGGAGCCATCAGCACGCATATTCACATGCCATCAGCATCCCAAAATTACAAAAATTACAAACATAAAGTACACGGCCGCCCCCAACAACACATTCATGGTGTCCACATACCGATGTGCGCGGTTGTGGAGAAACCGCATTGTTGGCACCCATGTTGTTGGCACCCTGAAATCGCAGTGCTTCTGCTTCTTCCGCTGCCCATCGTCGTTCCCCTGGTCGCATATCATCCACCCACAGTGGGAGCCATACATATCGAGAGGCACCCAGGTCGTGGCTATCCCACCGGTCACCCAGCACCACAAAACGACCTGCTCTGCCGGGTACTGGCAACACCCATGAGGCTGTGTGTGTGGATAGAGCATGTGTATGCACCATGGTATACGAGCGCACGTGTATGCACCATGGTACAAGGGAGCATGTGTACATGGTATGGTATGAGGAGTCTACACACCCTCGTATCACATGTTTTGACCATACACACTCGTGCAACACATGTTTTTGACAATGAAAACCACTGTCAACCACAAAACCACTGTCAACCACAAAACCACTGTCAACCACAAAACCACCCCACCACTCTTACGTTGTGCATCAAAGGTGCGCTGTCGTTGGTAGTGCGTGCCCCCATGACAGGGGTTGCCCAAGAAATGCCACGTGCCCAACATGGACCGTGCAGCATGGACGTGTGCAGCATTGGGTTGCCATCCTGTACAGCCACTTGTCAACATCAGGTACCAACCCTTGCGGTGTGTGGGTGTTGTTGTGGTGGTGTATGGTGGTGTATGGTGGTGTATGGTGGTGTATGGTGGTGTATGCTATACTGTATAGTATTATATGTGCATATGTGGCAGATAATCACACAAGTCACACACCTTGTACTTGAACACAGAGGGTGCTTCCCGTGACATGTTGACCATGGTACGAACAAATGACGACCCATCTGTCCGCAAGTAATCATCCGACAGCACACCAATGTGCATGACTTTATTATCTTCACTGGAATATATCAAGTATGCAGTACCATCATCATCCTGTGGTGCATGGGTGGCAAAAGTCAAAAGTCATCAAAAGTCCATTGTTCTCCCACTGGTACTAGTACATCAAACCCCACTGGTGGTACACCAAACCCCATGGTGGTACACCAAACCCCAGGGTGGTACACCAAACCCCATGGTGGTACATTCAACCCCTACACTGAACCCTGCAGCCCCACCTGAAATAATGAAAAGTCTCTGCTTTCCTGTCCATGTGGCCGAAAGCTGCCCAAATAGGAAAATGGACCCAATGGTGATGCAGCCACTGCCACACCCACGCGTGCAAGTGCATAGTCAGCTGTGTCAACATGCATCCACATGACAAACTTGTTAGTCAGTGCATTGTGCATTACCTGGGGATGCATAATACAGGGACGTGCACAGATTATGAGATCTGCACCCTCGCAGTCTCCTGCACGTTGTGCTGAAACCTTTTTTCACTGTGCACCCTTCTACACACACACAGTCAAAGAAACAGCAGCATACCTTGGGTCGTTCCATGACGTGTTCAGGTAACAAGTCTGGTGGGTGACGTGCACGAAGCACAATACCTGGGGGATTTGTGCGGCCATTGTGTGTGACCATCAGTGATCGGGTGTGTGACCATCAGTGATCGGGTGTGTGACCATCAGTGATCAGTGGCATCTCCACGTGTTGTGATACCAACCAACAACACACATGCCTCACGACCACCAACATGCATGCATCACACCTTCGTTGCGCCAGTTTAACAAATCTGCTGATGAATAACAGCTGATACCCACTGCATCCACCCTTGCAAGCCTGATGGATTGGGTGTACATGATGATGGTGTGCAAACCAGGTAGTTGTACCCCACCACCACCACACATGGAGTGCACACATACCCCGTGGTTTTCTCAACAACTGTTGGTCCGTCTTTAAACTCTCCATACCAATAGTAAATACCTTGATGATACAAAATGCTGCCACCATGCGCCTGTATGATAAGGTGTGGAACGTTTACAACCTGCAATCCACCGATTCTCTGATACGTGAGGTGTGCACATGTTGTACCACAACGCACTACCTGTATTGGCAAACCATCAGTGTCAAGCCATATCTGGCCTGGACGAAAATCTGTGGGTGGTTGCAAACAGCTGTGACAATAGACAGCCAGTGTCTTTGTGCGTGTGTGACAAAAGGTTGTGTGTATGCATACGTGGGTGCACCGCGGCGAGTTGTGGGGTGACCGGCGCTGTCGGTGCCCATGTGAGTGTGCGATATATTCCCACAAGTAAGGCTGTGCTCAGCAGGAGGCCCACCACAACAATGACTTGGCGCAGCATGCGAGCAGTCTTGGCACGCTCAGCTCGCAAGGAGCGGATATCATCCTTTTGGTAATGGGAACTTCTGGGAACCTTGTGGCCACCATATCGATGTTTCATGGTATCGTGCAGCTGTCATGCAGCTGTTCACTGGGGTTTGTGGATGGTCATCATGCAATGCATCTAGTTGCCAAGGATGATGGAAGTTGCCTTTAAGTTGCCTTTATGGTGATGAGACGTTATTGATTAGACTTTTTGTGTTCATATCATCTTTCATTCAGAACTGAGCATTACTTTTGTTGCAGAGTGCACACAAGGGTGAGTGGTGTACACATGTGTGTGGGCGCATGTGTTGTATATCTGCTCATCTCCACCACCATCTTCATATATAACTCTACCACCACATAGTCAGCGATACACACACACACACATATGCACATGTTACAATTCGGGCGATGGTGATGTATGACCCACAAAAGCACTTCTATCCACTCTTGAACAAGAGAATGGCCATTTGATTTAGATAGAAATAGATAAAGTGGCGTGTTTCGTGGGTCACATATGATCCAAAGTTTCGACCCACGATGCAATGCCACGTTGGGTTGTGCTTCTTGTCAAACTCCTTTTTGATGTATGCAGCAATCTCCTTTTCCACTGTGAATTTCTCCATGGCTTGCGAGGCGACATCAATCGCATCCTGTGTACAACAGTGGTGATACGCCATCAACACAGGAGCGATACAGGCAGTTGCAATGCACAAAACGCACCTCTGTCATGTCCTCTGCCATGTCGGCGTTCTTGATGACTGCTTTGGAGCTGGCCATCTTGGCTGTTGCGTATGTATGTTTGGTTGAAGGAGTTCAGATGGCCAGGGTCTCACAGGCAGTGCACGCTTTGAGGAGTACGTTGCAGGAATATTTGATGACGATTTTAGGAAAAGTTTGTTCAACACGCCCTTTGAATTCTCGTGAGGAATAAAAATGGGAAAACTTTTTTCCCACGCTGCGAGGTGCTGCTGTGCACAGCACATGATGCATGCCTTTGTGCACATGCGGCAAACCAAGATGAAAGGTGTTACACAGAAACAATAGCTAACACCACAAAGTTGACCTTCAAAAGCCAGATTTCAGTAGTACTATTCAACAGTACCTTGCATGAATACGCACAGCAACAACAGTAGAAGCAACAGTATTAAGAACAATGCATGTGCCCGCATTATTATCATGTGATCCAAGAATAACAAGGGAGTGGCCAAGAATCCATGCACACATCCCATCACATACTACGAATAAACAACGTTGATGATAAAGTTGATAAAGCTGGATGGTCTGGAGTACGCGCAACGCACATGTAAGATTGAGGCAAACACATATGAGATTGGTATACATAAGATTGGCACGACAAACATTAATGTTGGACATGGTAATAAAAACGAAAAAAACAAACCATTGCAGCAGCACCAACCATGTCAACAACAGTTGCCATGCGTGCTGAGCATAGTCTATTAACAAAACAAGAAAGCATGGGCACCAAAATTTGCGCAGCCACCACACGGGGTGGTGGTGTGCACTGGGAGAATAGTCAAATAGGCGGCAACCTCAAGCAGGGCTGCACGGTTTATTGGAGATTGAATAATGAAGAATCATACGTCCAACATCGGCTTGGTGGGAGCCAGCATACTGCACACGTCTGTCATATCTTCATCAATGGCGTCTTGGCTGCTGCACTGGCTGTCTGCAGGGGACATGCACTCGAGCACACTGTACACCTGCTGCACGCATCGCTCACCAAGCGCACGCTGATCACCAGGCAAAAGCGCATAGCCTGCATTGATGTCTGCCAGGCCAGCATCGCGCTGACCCATGCCCAAGAGTGCCAAGCCTCGGACAAATAGGATCTGGTGGTTCATGCTGTGACCCACGGACAAGCGTGCTGCTGCTTCCAAGCACCAAGTGGCACCATCCACTGCTTCATGGAGCTGATGGGCGCGCAATCGAGTTTCTGCCAAACGAAATGCGGAAGAGAGCGTGAGTGCTGCAGCGTTGGCGTGGCAGCATCCTGTGTGGCATGGGGATCTACATTATTAATACCGTCAACGGGGGCTATACCTAGGCATCGAATCACAACGCCACACGCGCACACACCATGCACTTACACCACTCACGCCATCTTACCTTGCAGGAGCGTCAATGCACACTGAAAGGCTCCCACAGCAGCGGGGAGATGGTTCTCCCGTTTTGCTTGCACACCCGCAGTGAACGCAGTCAATGCACCGCTGTAACGTGCTTTACACAGGCTAGGGTTGGTGCAGCAGGGGTGTGTGGGGGCTACTGATGGTGCGTTTTGGGTGGGTTGTGCTTGGTCGGCCATGAGAAGGCAGGGCGGGGATGTCGGGGTGTCGATGCAAGTCGTTCCAAGTCGTTCAGGCGGTGTGGAGAGTGATGGAGGCGTGTGCGGGGGTAGGAGTTATGTAATGGAGGCAAAGTTTTTATGAGAATTGTTGTTTTAGTGCTGCGACGAATCAAAATAGTCTAACCAGAGTTCACGACCCTTGGGCGAGAGTGCGTCAACCTTTTTGCACACGCGAGGCTGACACAACGCATCTGGGTGCGCATGGCAAGGGGTGTTGTTGAGGGGTTGTTACAACTGGGCTACGGCCTCTTCCAACAGCTTTTTCTTATAGCCGATAACCTCCTTGCCAACCTCCTTGCCGCCCTATGTGTGTGTTGATTGGTGTGTATGCAGTTGTCCCCTCATACAAAAAAGCCAGGAAAGTATCACCTTGTACAGCTTGAATGTGGGCAGACCCTTGACGCCCAGGTCTGCAGACAGCGTGTCGAGCTGATCCGCTGTGGTGTCAAACTTGACAAATGTCACATCAGGATGCTTGGCCAAGAGCTCATCCACAAATGGCGCAATCATGCGGCATTTACCACACCACGGGGCGTAGAAATCCACAACCAGCTTTTCTGTGTTAGCCACGAGTGACTCAAAGTGCTTGGGGTCACGTACAGATTCGAGCTTTTCCCCAAACGTTGCTTCTGGGCCCTCCTCCTGTTGGTGGTATACAATGTTATGCGTGTATACAATGTTGCGTGGCAACAGGTGGTGTGGGTTTTGCGTTTTCTTGCCAATAGGTTTTGCGTCTCCTTGCCAGTGCAAAGTACCTGTTGTGCAAAGTAATCTAAAGACTTGTCAGGGTCGGCCACCATGGTTGCTGCACCTGGCTTCCAGCCCGCAGGGCACACCTGTACTCAAGAGGTTGGAGGAGGTTACACATTGCTGCGCATATCATGATGCCTTGTACATTGTTCACATACCTCACCATGCTCCCGGACAAACTGAATTGCCTGTGTGTTGGTCACGTTTGTGTTCCACTCTCTTCACATCGTTTCCCTACTCATGCACCATCATGAGCATCATCATCATTATCATCATAAACACACCGACACACCTGCACCAGTCGCAGTGTTTCGTCCACTGAGCGCCCAATGGGCATGTTGTTGACAATAATCTGTTCTAGCACACCTTCTGGATTGATGATGTACAACCCACGGAGTGCCACACCACTCTCAGGCACCAAGCAGCCATATCGGGCGGCAATAGCCTTGGTGGTGTCTATGAGGTGTGTGTGGTGAGGACTATTGTGCGAAGGATTATTGTATGGAGGATTATTGTGTGGTTATTTTCCAGTTGTATGCATGCATAGGGATGCACATATGGTGCACAAGACACACACTACATATGCAATGCAAAAATCATGGTACCTGCAAGCACTGGGATGTTCATGTGACCAAGCCCACCCTTTTTCCTAGGTGTTTTAATCCAGGCTAGGTGACTCTCCTCGGTATCAGTGGATGCTGCAATCAGCTGACACCCAATCGCCTCAAACTCCTTGGCACGATCACTAAAAGCAATGATCTCAGTGGGGCACACAAATGTCCTGTGCGCAGGTTGTGGGTGGGAGACATATTTCCTCTGCCTTCTCCACAACTGTCAGCACCATCACAACGCACCAGTCCTTGGGGTAGAAAAACAGCACCACAAACTTGCCCTTGTAGTCATCCAGGCTAATGTCCTTGAATTCGCCATCCACCACCGCTGTGTGTGTGTGTGTGTCAGTGTGTGTGTGTGTGTGTGTATGTGTGTGTATGTTGTGTGCAATACAGCAGGCGTGGGGAGACCCAAACCCACTATATGCACCTTTGCCCTTGAAGAATGGGGCTGGTCGTCCAACAAACGCATCTGGTGTGTCATAGTAGTATGGAACGTCAAAGTTGTGTGCTTGATCTTCGGTTTCGCTGCTGTAAGTACGAGTGAATGTAGTGGTCAATGTCACATGCCCTTGCTGCACGCTCGTCGCTGCAGATGCCAGCACGGTGCTGCTGCTGGTAGCGCTGCATGACACTGCATGATTGCTGGTGCGTCCTGCGACAGCAGCAGCACGCGCTAGCTGTGACACTGCTCGTCTCAGCATGATCAGGATGATGCGTTGTGTTTAGACGTGGGATGCGTGCTGTTGAGACGTGTGAGTTGCAACAACAGTGGGACCAAAAACAACAAAACTCAAAATTATCACTGTTTTTTCCCAACAAGAAGTTTCACCTGAAGCTCTGTGTGCAATGGCGATCGTGGGGGACTCAGGTGCAATGTGCCATGCACATCCTCTCCATGCAGATGTTCCCGCTCCCATGCCCGTAGCGCCGAGCTCACATACCGCGTCATGACCGCACGCACCTCCTTGGCGCCCTCAATGGGCAGGCCCCCCTCATAATCTACCTTGTCTGCCAAAAAACCAGGCAACCGTGGGTCCCACGAGAGCCCCAAGGGACCCTTTGCATGCTGTGCACGTGCCTGCAGGAGCCGCTCAAACAGCGTCACAATGTGTATTCGTTCTAGTGGAAAGTAGGGCAAGTAAAAGTCTATTAAATTGAGGAGTTTGGTCGTGTCTGTACGGCTTTCACATGAAGAGGACGAAGAGGAGGAGGAGGCGGTGTTGCGCCACTGGTTGAATACAAGGTCCTTAATCGACCTGGATGCATCCTCTGCACGTATCTGGTGGTTGTGTGTTTTCATGTGAGTGTTGTGTACATATGGATCAATCTAGTTTATACATTATTGTATATGTATATGTATTGTATATATATATATATATATATATATATATAAACAACATTTACACAATGCAACATGCATACCGCATCCCGGCGTGGTGCACTGCTGAGCAATTGATGTAGCTGTGTATAGCCAGTATTTGACTCAAGGAGCACAATAGAGCTGTATAGTGTTGAGGTGTGTTGAGGTGTGTTGAGGTGTGTTGAGGTGTGTTGAGGTATGGAGAGGACACGCTCTAAGACACTCTAAGACAATCGTGGCACGTGGCACCCTCCACTTTCCAACAACCCTGCATACTGACCGTGCCATACTAACATTGGCAACTTGAGGGTTTTCCAAAAGCTGCCTAAACAACGCACGACTTTCACAATCCATTTTGTCATACTCTTCAACCACCAAGAGGGATTGCGGGGCGGATGCCACATGGGCAAGAATTGCATCACGAAGGAGCTTGTGCTGATGCGCACGCTGATCTGCAACATAATCTATTCCATATACAACCTATCATGTTGAGGTAGTATGTGGTATGCAACACCATGCATACACCATGCACACAGAATTGTACACACTGAAAAAACACATACTTTATACCCAGGGCATTGGGCGCCAGGACAGAGAGTCACATCCTGTGGTCGTTTACTGTACAGGGCCCGTGCAAGATGGTAGTGTGTGAGGGACTTGCCGACCCCGGGGGGGCCATGCGCAGAGAGCACCAGCGGTTTTGTGGGTGCCTCGTCTTCCAGGTGATCACACACTGCGTTGATGAGCTGCTTGAGTGCAAGATCTTGACCCACAATGTGCTGGGAAAGATAGGGCTGCAAGCGACTGCACGCATCGGGGGCGAAATATGTTTGACCTGTGTCTCTCGAAGATGTGCAGGTCAACAATAGTCAACAGGTGTGTCGTGTGAAGACAGATAAACGTACCTGTGAATCCTTTGTAGAGCAAGGAGCCGGCAACCGCCAACACGGCGCCTGCAGAAAGGAAATCCATATGCAGTCGATCAATCTGAGGAACAAATCCGTTGATTGTAGCAACTATCTGACGCTGATGTGTTGTTGTGTGATTGTCATAGTATCATTGTCTAGGACTACCATTGTCTAGTTGTGCATGCAGAGGATTGTGCTGCCAAAACAACAGCGTTGATCCCATCTCAAGCTGCAAGGCTTGAATACAATAGTCACAAGAGGTCATAAGTATACTGACAAAATTGATGTGAGAGACAAAAGAACAGTGAAAAAAAACATCATAATTACAACAGCATGTGTCCAAGGCCATGCACTGCAGCCATGAGCACCTTGCTCACCAGTATCAACATCAATGCCAGCATCACCACAGCCATCAAGTGCACGCTCTCCCACTGGCGCATGACCTGCATGGAGCCCTCCACGCCCCCCTTGAATGCAGAGTAGGTCACTGTGGACAACAACGCCCGCTGGTTTGCATCCCCTGCAGCCTGCACGATAAAGATGGTGGTGGTGGACATGGATTGTGTGTAGATGGGTTGTATGGACATGACAACCCACCCCCCCAACATACCCTGCCCACAATGGCCATAGTGTTGTGCAGTGCCGATGCAACCTGCGAGGTACTTGGTGGTGATGGCGGCATGGCATGTCTCCTCGCAGCAACAGGATCCGCCGACCCTGGTTCAGAGTGCTGGGTCTCCGAGTCTGATGCAACATCCTCATTGCTGCTTTCAGAGGCGTGCATTGCATGGGGTGTGTGCGGGGGACATGGGACATCATATACGTTGGAAGCCCCATCAACGTGAGGTGTTTGCCCAACAGGCATGCTGTGATGATGATGACACAAAATGGGTGTTGATAGACCGCAAGAGTGTCAAACATGCATGGTGTTGTGTACTACCCACAACATACCTTTCCCCCCTGCCGCCATATACCCCACCACCACCACCACCACCAGCAAGCCCCTCGACCAGCGTGGATGCAGCCGTGCGTGTACAGATTTCTGTCATCTCATGCACCACACGGCGATGTGCTGGCTTGGACATGGCACGCAAAAGTTCATCCCACACATCCACATCCTCTGCTGCACGCACCCATGTATCCACCGCCCGGGTGGTGCACACCGACAGTGCAACACTCATGACGTGCATCCCATTGGGTGTGGACAATGCCCCCAAAAACACGTCGAGCCACTCTTGGGGGGGACGTTGCATCGATGTCGAGGCCTGCGCACCGTCTTGTTGTGCGTGACGCATTTGTTCAGCCACTGCATCCACCAAGCTGCGTGCCCCCACACTGATGGCCAGTGAGAGCACTGTCTGGCCACGCTCAGATGCGGCTGCCTGCAACACGCTGTCCATCATCCCGTGCTGACCGGGTGGCATCGCTGCTGTGGATGCAAGGAGGCTGTTGACGGGCACAGACAACTTGCCCAACGTGTCGATGAGGTCCAACATGTGCCCCAGAGACTGCCAGGTGGAGTTCCAGCGTCGTTGCAGGGCACGAAGCCTCTCTGACTGGTACAATTTGTACACACAATATGCTGTGGTGCCCCCAGCAAGCGCGTAGAGTATGATTGCACGTCTCCGTCGAGCTGTCGTGGTCCACAACATTGTGAGTGTTGTACAGATGTCAACAACAAATTGTTGGGTGGTTCATGGGCTGGCAGGGACACACAGTAAAGTGGGGACTATATGTGTGGACTATATGTGGGGGGAAGATTTATTTATTGTGTAACATGCATCAGTGACTGACAGCCAATATTACAATAGTTTGCAAATGTCTAGTTTCCCGCCTGTTTCAGTTGTGGTCATTTGTGGTAGCAAATTGATGTGTAGCAATCGTTGTTGATATAGCACATAGCATAGCAACTGCCCCCCCTAGCAAATACAACAACTGAACAACAATGCCCAATGGTCATCATCAGGAGGAGGATGGGCACGAGCACCTCAAGCGCTCTGATCCAGAAAACTATATAGATGATGATTATGACGAGCCATCAACCTCTTACCTCGTTGATACAATACAATCACCCAAACTCCATGCACCACTGTACGCCTATCCCCTCTTGGCAGCCTCTGTCATTGCAGTGAGCTCTGCTGCAACTGTGTTTGCATCCATGGCAGAAGTACCGCCTCTGACATTGGCAGCGTGGCGATTACAGTTGACCACCGTGTTGCAGACTCCAATGGGGTTGATCCAATTTATCCGTCTGCCCCGCAACCTGCAACACAAATGCATACAATCGGTGTGTTATTGCCTCAACCTTTTGACCTCCATGACCCTACGCACACCACACCACACACACAACAACACCAGTGGCTCATATTATCCTTTGCGGGCGTGTCCCTTGCCCTGCATTTCGCGTTTTGGGTGTGGGGATTGGAACACACGAGCCTAGTACATGCGTTGCTCTACGTGTCGAGTACCCCCGTGTGCATTGCCCTTGGCACATGGGCCTTGCGACACCCCATCTCAAGAGGAGAACAGGTGGGCACAGTGATGGGCCTGGCAGGGGGTGGCATGCTCGCACAGGGGACAACCATGGACAACACCATCCTGGGAGCATCCCAGCAGCAGGCCACGTTGATGGGTGATGTCGCATGTGCAGCTGCATGTGTGTCGGTTGTTGGCTACCTGTATGCTGGTCGTCACCTCCGTGCATGGTTGCCCATTTTTGTATATGCATGCCTTGTCACTGGGAGTGCTGCGGTGCTGTTGATGGCAGCAGCCATGGTGTTGGAGGGATCATCCCTGTGGGGGGGGGGGAAGGAGGGTGTGGTGGGATGGGTGGTGGATGGTCACTATGCATGGCGTGTGGTCTACTTGGCGGTGGGGCCCGGCATTGTGGGACATACAGGTGGGACATAGGGTGTCTTGTTGATGATGCTTGTGTATGTTTACTAACGAGTGTGAAGATATGTCCAAAATGGGTATGTTAACCTCGTACGTTGCTATGTATTGCCCTGATCAACAGGTTTCAACACGGTGTTGAGATATTTTTCGCCACTGGTGGTGGCACTGGCAATGACACTGGAACCCCTGGTGGGCAGCTTTATTGGTGTGTGCTGTCTGTGATGATGATTGCCACATGTGCACACATCCTGTGTATATGCACACACTGCATATACTGTGTATACTGTATACACATCACTCAGTGCACGTGCCATACCCAACAGGGTGGATGGCGCTGAAGAGTGTGCACCCCGGGCCTTGGACGTATGCAGGGGGTGCGGTCATGCTCACTGCCATGGTGTTGACCACTGTTGCAGCACACCGCAGGGAAGAGCGGGGGATCATGAAGCGACGTGCCAGTGTGGCACTCGTGCAGGTGTTTGGTGGGGACGAGGACGAAGAAGAGGGAGCTGAGGAAAACGGTCAAAGGAGACGGCACGATGCTGTGCATGACCGGTAACCAGCGTATTACTCTGCACTGCCTGTTGTGCAATGGAAGAAACATTGTGTTACCCTGCACATTGCAACAACATGACGGATGTAGCCGTAGACATTCCATCACACAAGCAGGTGGTGCTCAACAAGCATGTTTGAAAAACACATACATGGACACTCATTGCAGCAAAGCAAGGAGTGGCCTCTTGCAGCAAAAACCACCACCAGGCAGTAGCAGTAAACATAGAAAAATAAAAGCAGTAAACTACGAGGTCTTTCCATACACAACCATGTGTTATGGACACAACCATCACCGATGCACGGTTGAGACTTTGTTCACTACGGAAAAACATGCACGAACGACTCAAAATACGCTTGAACACACAACCATGGTGCAGCACAATACATCCCCATGTTGCATACTGGGTGATAACAGGACCAAGCACACGCATGCTCCCACTCTTTGCACATGCAATACCACATGCGTGCAGCACAGGAACACCACTCTGGTTGGGGATAGTATGAAAAACCACAGCAGCATGTGGAAAACACTCAAAAAAAGTATGATGCATGCGTACAATTGAATATGAGGGGAAAAGCGAGGGGCTGTGCTGGGTGTATGCAATCAAGATGCAGATGGTGAATTTGAGCGCTTGATAAAGATCAGGTGCACGGACGGTGGCATAAAGAGAATTGACAGTGCTACACCAAAACATCCACACAATTTGCGAGCACCGCAGCGTGGAAGATGGGCACACATGCAGTTGCATGCGCACATCTTGGTAGGTGTAGTGCATGATTTGAACAACAGCAACAAAGCATGCAGAGAACAGTGGAAAAAGAATACACAATGTAAACACAAAAATTCAACTGCCTGCAGAGAATGTAAAGGTGTAATGATGATGACGAGGCACGCGTACCCACATCGATCTCGTGCATACACAGCGGGCATATAACACAGCAACCCTCCTGCTCGGACAACGAACAACAACCAATCCAGTCCTCTCGATGCATGCCACGCACACACCACATCCACACACACCCAGGTGTGTGGTGGTCACACACCATCTCCTATTCACAATCTTCTCCCAGTACACAACCCACTTCTCCTATTTACTTGCCCTCACCAGCTGCAGGTGGGGACGCAGAGGTTCCCACCGTCTCTGGCACCACTGCTGCTGGTGCTGACAAGACAGTAATGGTGGGGTCGTTGGTGGCGGTGGTGTGTGCATCTGTGAGAGTGTGTGTGGGATGCGCAGCAGAGAGTGGCTCCAGTGGCTCAATGGGTTCCCCCTTGAGTGTTGCAATTTCTGCCTTGAGCTTGCCTATGTAATTGATAACCTCTTCGAGAAAAGTGGCCGTGTTGGCACGTTCAGCATGGGGGACAATCTTGCGCAGACGATCCAACCTGAATGTGTGTGGGGAGAGAATGTATGTATTGCTTACATACATGTTGTGCTGCCCTATGGTCATCCACAAGGTCATCAACAACTTACCGTTCATTAATGCGCGTTCGACGTCGCTGCTCTGCAGCTTGGTGTCGTGAAGCATATGCACTCGATGCCCCTGTTTCTGAACGGGAACGCTGTATGCTGCGTGTGGCTGCATTGTCTGCTGTTTTGACAGGTTGGGAAAGGTTGAGGGTGAGGTGGCTCACATCAGAATGCCCAGGATGCTGTGAGTTGATGAATTGCGTGAACAGGGTATCGTTGGGCACTGGAAACGTGGGTGGCAATGGCACACCCGGTATGCCCTGCAACCCCATGGCTTGTGCACTCAACGCGGCCTGGGCAGCGGCCAACTGCTGCTGCAAGGTGAGCGTGAGCATGCCTGATGGTACTCCAGCGGCTGCTGCTGCTGCTGCTGCCAATTGTTGCTGGTGTTGCTGTTGTTGTGAATTAAGCTGTTGGAGGGCAGCTGCTTGCTGCATCATGGGTGACACGCCCGGGGCAAGAGGCCTGGGGGATTTGCTTACTTCTGAAGACTGCTGAGCAGACACAGCAATCATTTGCTGCAAGTCTGGCAGTGTCATTTGGTAGCCATTGTCCTGCATTGCGGATCGAGCAGGCAAAGGGCAAGCACGGGAGCACGTGGCGGTTTTTGGATGCCCAGTTCCGCTGGCGCTGCTGCTTGGGACAAGTTACTGGACGTCAACGTCAACGACGTGAACAACGACGTGCAGGTTGGTTATACAATTCTGGCGGGATTACGAAAAAACATTTGTTGCCGGGTGACCCCAACTTCACGTTAAGGGGTAACTTAAAATCAGATGGTGTCAGCACACACACAGATGGTGAATACCTGCAACACACCCACTGACATCCTAGGCACAAAAACGGTTGTTGAAAACTGCATTTCACACAGTGATGCTATGTACACAGCGTACAAGTGGGATGCGCACAGGCACCCACATTTGAGAACCCCTCTCGAAAGCCAACCCAAAATACATTGCAGTCCCCAACCATAACAAAATGTGGGTCAACCCCAGCAACGGAAATAAAATATGCAATCGTGTGGGACCCCCCCTCAAAAGAGTCCCACTTGCATCAAATACCCATGATACAAAATCCCACTCGCTTGCAAACTCATGCAAACTCACCAATTTATTCATGCCACACACATGACGGCCTGACCACGCTTGACAAAACGTCCATTAATGCGTGGCCGTGCATCTGCGTTGGCCTTGCGCGCTGCATAACGTACACGTTTGGAATAGCAGCGTCGCAGCTTTTTCTCACGATATCGAGCAAGTGCACGGGCCCGGAATAGTGCAGGGGGCATGCTCTCGTCATAGTCAAGGTATAGTGGTACGTATGCATCACCGGCGCCCGATGACGCAGATGAGGCGCGTTGTTTGGGTGCGCTGGCAGTGGTTTGCGAGTCATTGGAGCCCGTCAAGGGCTGCAAAAGCGTGGTGTCTCCAGCCAGTTCTGACAAGTGCTGTGCAGGTGGTTGGTCGTCCTCCTCCTCTATGCAAAGGGGCAGTGCAGTGCGTCGTGGGGAATGGGCAGTAATCAGTCCATGCTCATGGTGGTCCTCTGCTAATGTGCCATTGCCACCATAGTCGTCGTTAGTACTATCTGTAAAGCCATATGCACCCTGTGCGGTGTGAAATCAATACAGCCAGCCACACAACGGCATGCATGTGCGTTTGTGGCCAGCAACGCACCTGCGCCGTGTGATACGCATCCTCGTCAAACATGTTCTCGTGCTCTTGTACGTCATGCACCCCTGTTAATGTTGGGGTACGCGCGAAAAAGTGCGTGTGGCAAAGATGCATTGTTAGGACCTCGCTACTGCTTTTGACGACTTGCAACACATACCAAGCAATGTGCAGTCGTCAAACAATCTGCCGCCATCATGCATGGAGACATGCATGTCCTCCTGGTCGTTGAGCAAGCTGTGAATCATGGTTGGTGGTTGTTGCTCGGCAGTGGTAGGCCTCTCTAGTTACTCTCAATGCCACACTCAATTTCCGATATGTTTTGGTCCGCGACCCGTATAAAAGATATGTTTTCACCCATGAGAAAAACAGACAGTCTCGCCACTCCTCTCACTTCCTCCCACTCAAAATACCAACACGTCTAGCAATACAAGCGCATGCAACGCAGCAAAGGCCAACGCAGTGATGCAACGCAGTGTGTACACAGAACTTAGGCCATCCACAACAGGCCATCCACGTGCCACCAAAAAATCAACACGCATCTTGACCTCTCTATGGTACAAGAGCGAAGTCACAGCAACCAGACACGCCAAATGAATCATCACAGACGCAAGCGCACACGCCTGTAGCCCTTGCGCAACAGGAGCCTGGTGTGTGCGATAATTGGGGTACGATTGGGGTGTGCATACAGACCCCATTGTCTATACACGTCCCCACATCTACAACATACTTTGTTTAGCACAAAGCCCATGGCGCTGCTGTACTGCCACAGCACCTCGTGCACCGTGTCACCCAACCGGTTGAATATGGAAAGCAACCGTGAACACGATCCCGAGGCGTTGGCAACCTTGCAAAGCAAATCACACGTCCCATTGGCCGAACTGGTCAGCAGGGCTGCCATCAGGGCCCCAAAGATTGCAACTGGCATGTGCAGCGCAAAGGGCACTTGACAAATTGCAGGGAATAAGAGCGCCACCACCTGTTGTGTAAGGTGTGTTGGGGGTGGACTTGAACCAACAACAGAGCACACGGTCGCTCCAAAAAAACAACAGCGCACACCTACACAATACCTACCAGATTGTGTAAATGGCAGCCACGGAGAAAGCCACAGGTGACGTTGCGCGCTGGGTGGGTGAGGAATGTGAGGGGCAAGAGTACATAGTTCCAGCAACGCAAGAGCACGAGCACGAGGCTGCGGTGTTGCCGAAAGGTGCGGGGGAAGCAAGACGCGAGCAAGAAATGCAAGGTATTGGATGAGATGCTCCCAGTAACGGCTAAATGCACTGCGAGGCGATCGGTGAATGTGACTGGGTGGGCGTAGGCAGTTGTGCACGCCCCCACGGCACGACAGAGGCTGCTTGGAAGAACATGCTGACACTCTTTCCAGCAAACCAACTAGGGGGGGGAGATGAGATGATGATGTGATAATGATCAACCCATGTAGATTGTGAGCAACATACCAAGGGCAAAATGATGGACAATGCACCTGCACGTGCATCAAACGCGGCAAAGTTGTCGTCAAAGGACGCGATAAAGTCCTGCTCTATGGATGCATCGTGATACTTGAGTGTCAATGCAGAAAAATGCTCCCTGTGTGGGACGAGGTTCGTTCGTTGGTGACGAGCCATGATGTGGTTTGCACACTGGTTACTTTTGGCAACGGTCATTCACCTCAAGTGCTGACGACTGCTTGGGCTCCACATGCTATGATGTTGCCAAGAATGTACAGACATGGGCATTGCAAGTGAGAGCAAGTGAAAGCAAGTGATACCAAGTGATAGCAAGGGCACCGTTGAAAAAAAATCCAACACAAAATTTGGACACACAGACCCTACATTTAGTGCAACGCCAGCGCAACGCGTTGATGGCAACCCTATGCTCCGGGGTCACACTGTGCTCCAGGGTTGTCCGGTGAGCACCTGGATATTGGGTTGTTGATATTTGGATGTTGTATTGGTACATATATGGGCATGGCCACCATTCTGTGCGAAAAGCCCTCACATAAAAACAACAACACCGGCTATGCGCACCCCACAATACATATAATAAGCTGTGCTAAAAAATCTTGTGGTGAAATCATTTCGTGCCCAGCTTCATTCCCCTGCACTATTTGCATGTGAAAAGCAATGTCAATGTCAGCAGCAATCCCAGCAGCACCATCAACCATCATGGATGCTCACCGGTTGATGTAACGACTGCTTCTCACAGCACCAATGACACACCATGTACACTATAACAAACAACGCCAAAACACACAACAGCATGTTGCTATTCCTTTACAGCCCTTGCATCGTGCAATCACATTTTCCCCAGACCAATTGCCCACCATTCACCAAGCCCCCCCACCACTACCACGTGCATCTTCTGTACCCATATACACTGCATGCCCACTTTCACCACAAAGTCCCCCCATCTCCCCAACGCTTGGTGCATCATCAACCATCTGGCGTCAAGCCGCTCGTGTGCTCTCCACCCCAGAGGTGGTGGCACATCACACATCCCTGTGGCTCACCCGCAGCACCTCGGAGGTATTGGAGGCACATCCCACCCTACGCAAAACACTCTCAAGGTTGGTGATGATGTGAACAAGGGGTCGTGCATGTACACACATTGTACTGCATGTATTTCACCTTTGCCAGGGTGGGTCATTACGCGTGGCTGGTGGTAGCAGAGCACCCCTTAGCAGAGCATAGGGCGTATGTACGAGCACAGCAGCATGCAACAGAAACGTCCATGGGGCAGGATGATGCCTGGCTGCTGTCTCCATCTGCCTCAATGGCACATCACACACTGTCGGCACACACTGTGCACCATGCCACCACCACCTCATCATCACTGTCACGTACGATGTTGGGTGTGTCTTGGGGCTGATTGTTACATGTACACCCCCCTCTTCCCAATGACATTTCCCCCCCAAATACACACAGCTGCAGGGAGCAGGTTGCCCATCAACAGCCCCTTTGCGTACAGCACATCATCACACACACACATGCATCCCAGCAGCGCCCGTCAACGGTGGGTGTTGCATTCATACTCTAAACATAACTTGCAATATGCATACACACATGTGTATACACACATATGTACATACATGTACATGTACACACATAGATACACAGACATGTCCACACAAAAAACAGATGGTTGTTTGCATATGCAGCAATATCACGACAGCTACACATGCTTGCGGATGTACACACACTCCACAACCCCTATAGCCCGCCTGCACAACGGTTATGGGCAGTGGTGCGCCTACACATGCTCCTACACAACCACCCACATCGGGCACAGCTGATCAGGGCTGCCCAGGGCAAGCGGGGGAGCTTCCAGGTTGCTTCTCATGCACTGTTGAATGAGCTGGTCATGACTGGTGTGTGGGGGGGGTTGAGTGGAGGGTGTCATGTGGAGGGTGTTGTGTGTGCAGGGTGTTGTGTGTAGTGTGTAGGTGCATGTATGTGTGGTTGTCTGGTTGTCGTATGATTGTGGTGCGTATGTACTGCTTGTGCATGCATTGACTACCCTATTTTGGGTATATAGACCCCCCCCACATAACTCCGCACGTCCCCTCCCCCCGCCTCACATATTACATGCACCTCACATTACCCCATCCCCCCTTTTTCTCCTTGTAGGAGAGCGTGTATGTGCATGGGTCACACCCGCGCCCCTCTTGCAACACAAACCCTATTTCACCATACTCTTTATTGCCACATGCTTTGTGGTGTTTTTTGGCATGGCTGGTCAGTATGCCGGGGCGGTGTTGATGACAAGTAGTAGTGCACAGGCGTGTTTGCAGGCCAGGGGGGACCCTGCGTCTGTCATGGGGCCTGCATGGTTGGGCGCATGGATCACTGGCAAGGTGTGTGTGTACGTGTGTGTGTGAGTGAGTGAGTGAGTGAGAGAGAAGATCACCCTAGACACATGCACTGTACATCACCACACCACACCACTACAGAACAGTGATGCATGGTGCCTCACTGACCAGGAGCCATGGGCGCTCAGTGGGGATTTCCTCATCGCATGGGGGGCCCGGTGGGCTCCCCTCATGCGATCCCAACCCCACCGTTGGATCACCCCCATGCTGCTTCATCGCACATTCTCTCACATCCTTTCCAACATGCTCTTGTTTCTGCTGCTGAGCTACCAGCTTGAGGTCAAGTATGGTGTGGTGAGGATGGTTGTATTGTGGCTGGTGGCGGTCATGGGTGGGGCGTTGTTCAGCGCATCGTTTGAGGCGCCATGTGTGGCGGTGGTTGGTGCGAGTGGGGGGGTGTTTGGGTTGATTGGATTGTTTTTGGCGGATCTGCTGTTGAATTTTGAAACGATAAAGAGGTACTATGTGTGTGGGGTGGGTGGTGGGGTGGTGGGGGGTGGGGGGCTGCGGTGAAGATGGTTGACCACATGAATATGTGTAGTACACTGTGTCAGTCACGGACACACACACATACAGGCCTATTTTGCGTTGTATTTGTGTCATAGCATTACTTGCGTATTTCATTGCCACTGTAGCAGCTGGAAGTCAGGGTGTGTCGCACTTGTCTCACGTTGGTATGATGAGATGAACGAGATGAGCATGATTCTTTCATGTTTTGATGATGTATTGTGCATTTGTTAATGGTGTATTGTGCATTCGTTGATGGTGTATTGTGCGCGTATGTATTGGGAGGGATGATACTGGCGCCACCCAGGCAATGACCAGTGTACAAACAATAAAGTAATGTATTGATTATCTCTTAAGCATGCACACCCAAACCCACACACACCCACACCCACACACACCCATATCCACCAGTCCCCTCCATGGACACACACAGGTGGGTTTGTGTGTGGGTTACTTGCAGCATTGCTGCTCCTACCCAACCTTCATGTGGCACGGTGGGAGCGAGTCCTTCCAATTGTGGGAGGCACTGCTGTGGTGGCACTGTTTGTTGGGTTGCTGGTGCACTCCTATGTCAACGTGTTTCCAAGCGCATGCTGCCAAGCATGCTGAGTTACATGCACACATGCACACAGACGCACATGCCCATGTGGGCATGCATGTGTGTCTGTGTATCCATGCCCTCCGTTGCATGCACGCGTGTGTTTTCTTGTGTGTTTTCTTGTATGCAAGTGTTCTTTGTGTGTTGCTCTGCTATTTATCCACAGGGGCGACAATGTCTAAAAAATTAAAAAATGCCATTCATGTAAAACCAGGATGTAAAACATCATCAACGGGAGGCACAACATGGGAAGTAAAATTGAAAGTACTCAAAGCAACCGACCAGAATAGTGCAACAAAGTGCATGTGTTGAGAGCAGGGAGGCCGGCTGCACGATTGAAGGATGAAAAATGAAAAAAGGACAAATACACACCGTGGTGTGGTAAAAAGACAACGACAATAACAAGAGCCGTCGAGGAGAGAATGAATCAAAGATAATGGAAAAGCACATGATATACATGCTTGCAACACACATCATGTGTAAAGGAAAACGCTATGTTCCCGGTATGAGACACACACACAACATACACACACGCACACACACACACAACAAAAACCTGGTAACTGAGCAACACTCAACATGATAGAGCAACAATAGAAAACAAATCATTACGTACACGAGCGTACATGCGCTCAACCAAAACCCACCACTAATCATCGCGCGCCCCCACCACCACCATGACCACCACTCAAGGCCACCACCTGCTGCTGCAACTCCTTCACCTGTGCCTTCAATGCCACCACCTGTCCCTTGTACAAATCACGTTCAGCAATAAGATCCTCCAACTCCGCCTTTTTCCTTTCACGACTCGCAGCAGCAGTGCGGCGATTCTTTGCCATGCGCCGCAATCGCCTTCGATCCTCGGGATCGCTCACCGTGCGCCAATCCACTTCCTCCACCTTGCGTTTACTGCCCCCAACAACCTTGTGGTTGGCGCCGCCACCACGATGGTCACTGCCGGTGCTGTTGCCCGCACTGGCCCCCTCTATTTTCACAGCAGCAGGGGGCCCCTCAAGGCCGGGGACAAAATCGGCAAACGGGGTATCCTCCTCCCCCTCGCTGCTGGGCTTGCATAGATTGGCGATGGTACGTGCCACGGCTTCATGTGCTGCTGCACGACGGGGACGAGCACCACCCGGGGACTTGCTCTCATGGTTGGCATGGAGCGGCGGCATGGATGTGAGCGTCGGGCCGTGTGGGCCCGGCATCGCATCTGGCACCAATACTGCACGTGCTGTTGCAGTCTTGACGGGCAGCTTGGCGAGCGTTTGTGGCTGGGCTGGGGCTGAACCAGCAGCGGCTGCAAGGTTGCCAAGCTGATCTGGATTGAGTGCGGCAAGGCTTCCGCTGGCGTTGAATATGGCGCCCAACCAGTCGCCGCTGTTGAATCCAAGGGACGCAAACGGGTCTGGCATGTTGTTGGATGAGAGACTTGACGAAGAAACGGGGAGGGAAGCACCTGGGGGGGCGCTTTGTGGGGGGTGGCCCCCGGCCATGAGTTGGGCCATGATGTTGGGTTGTGGTTGTGCACCAGCATTTGGCTGCTGGTTGGTACCAAACGCTTGCATGCTTTGTATCTGCTGGACTATAGCATTTCTGTGGGCCTCTGGGGCGAGTGAAAAGATCCTCGCAAGTTCTGCGTTGGGTTGTGTCATCGTGAGCTGCTGTTGGTGTGCGATATTGTATGGTATTACGTGCTCGTTGCAACACCTACCGTTGGTGGTTGGAGCGGGGTTGGGTTCCGCGGAGGGGAGTGACGTATGGCCCAGCAAATCCAATAGGTCGACACTACCCTTGCCAAACTCCAACGACATTCGGCGTATAAGATCTTCGTTCATAATGTATTCAGATTCCGGGTGAGGGAGACGGGCAATGGACGTTTGTGCTCCGATGTTACGTATGATGCTGCGTGTTGCGAATCAAACCAGGGAGGTTGGCACAGTTCTATCGGGGGGGGGGGTGTGTTTGCTGCGCATATGCGCATAAGGAAGCAGCAACGGAGCAGCAATGAAGCAGCAACGGAGCAGCAATGAAGCAGCAACGGAACTACATGATAAAAAAGTGAGGACACCTAAGCAAGGATGGCGCAGCGGTCACAGCAGCAGTTGGGTGTTCATGACCGTCCCAGTGTGACACCCTGGATGATCAATTGGTGTGGGGTTGCATGTGGCATACGGTGCTGTTGTGAGTGGGTGGGGTAAAAGTGGCCAACAAATATGCGCACAGCACATTGTCAGGGGCCGCACATGAACACAAAAACCATAATTCTGTACTCATACTTTTGTTGCAACTCTCCTCATCACAACAGTAGCAACAGTAGCACCAACATGGTCGCACAAAATGACCTGGACATCATCAAGCCAGTCAATGACATCAAGCAATATCGTCACTGCAAGCTCCCCAATGGACTCGACGTGCTATTGATACACGACCCCCGCATTGCAGATGCACCCAGTATTACTAGTGATGAAGATGAGGATGCTATGAGCACAGAAGAGGTGGGGCAGCCATCTGGATTAGAGGATGGTATATAATGTGTTGTACTTACATGTTGTGCACACTATGAAACACTCTAGGAAGAGGAGGAGCCCCATCATCATATGCACCATCATGATGATGACCACGATGGTGCACATCACCATCACCACGACGACGATGATGAGCATGGCAACGGGACACGCCGTGCTGCTGCAGCTATGGCTGTAGGTGTAGGGAGCTTTTGTGACCCAGAACAGATACAGGTACATCGGGGTTGTACGCTGATAAACAACCTGTTGCACAGTTTCCTACACACGCCCACACACGCATCCACCCCAACATCCACCCACACCCACACCCACATTCACCCACACAAACACACCAGGGCTGCAGCCATTTCCTGGAGCACATGCTCTTCATGGGCAGCAAAGCATTCCCCGATGAAAATGAATATGATGCATTCCTCACCCGCAACGGTGGGGGATCCAATGCCTACACAGAACTGGAAGTCACCAATTACCACCTAGAAGTGCATCACAATGGGTTGCGTGGTGCATTGGAACGATTTGCACAGTTTTTTGTAGCACCCTTGTTCAATGCAGATGCTGTTGACCGTGAAGTCAACGCCGTTGAGAATGAATTTTTGGGTATGAATGAATTTTTGGGTATGAATATGGGGGGCACATGTACATGGATATACATGATCATGGATACACAACCACATACCAACGCAAGCATGTCTAAACAACCACATACAAATGCAACCACCCACACCACCACCCACACCACCACCAGGTGTGTTGCAGAGTGACACCATGCGTTTGGCACAACTCCGATGCACCACATCCCGTCCAGGGCACGTATTTACAAAATTTTCATGGGGCAATCGTTGTAGCCTCCTGGACCGGCCCCGGGCTGCCGGGATGGACCCCCGAGGGTGTGTCGTGGACTATTACAATTCGCAGTACAGTGCAGAACGAATGAGCCTTGTAGTGGTTGGTGGGCAATCGTTGGATGAGCTGCAGGGGTGGGTGGTGGAGTTGTTTTCGGGGGTTCCTAGTGGGAGGGGGGGGCGGCCGACATTTGAGGGGGTGGGGCGACCATTTGAGGTATGGGGGGTGGGGTTTGTTTAATGTTGAGGGTGGTTTGATGTTGAGGGTGGTTGATGGTTGTTGTTGATTCATTGGGTCGTTGAATGTTATTGGATGTACTTGGATGTCATTGGATGTTGTTTTCATCAAGACATGTGTGGTATTTGTCACACCCTCACCCTCACCACACCCATCCCCTACATGCACCATGCGATTGCACACACCCCCACACACACCCCGCCACGCACCCCACCTACAACACACACCTAGGGTGGTACACTCTATGTGCTCCCAGCAGTACGTGATGTGCATGAAATCACCATCACCTTTCAGCTGCCCTGCCTGTACACCCAATACACCTCAAAGGCAGATGAGTACATCGAACACCTGGTAGGACATGAAGGACGTGGGTCACTGCTGTCGTACCTAAAGGGTTGTGGGTGGGCTACGGAGCTCACAGCGGGGGTGGGGGAGGGGGGGTATGATCGCAGCACAGTGGGGTTTATGTTTGATGTGACTGTTACATTGACTGAAGCTGGGCTGACTGCACAACCAGGTGTGAGGGTGGGTGGGTGGGAGGGTGGGTGTGGGTGTGGGGTTGTGGGGGTTTGTGGGTGTGGGTGTGGGGTGTTGTATGGAGATGGGATTTGTATGTATGTGTATGTATCTGTTATGTACTATAATGTGTATGTGGGTGTGTATGTGGGTGTGCTTGTCCCCATGTTGACATGATGTACATATGTACACAACAACCACATGGGTGGTGTGTATTATTCAAACAGGGTGTGGGCTGGCAGTGGCTGGTGCTGTGTTTGAGTATATTGCACTGTTGACCAAGGTTGGACCTCAAAGGTACGTACTCAGAGTGTTTGTGTGTGTGTGTGTGTCTGTGTGTGTGTCTTGGTGTGTGTGTGTCTGTGTGTGTGTTGGTGTGTGTTGGTGTGTCCCAAGCTTTTCATCATGATCATCATCATGGTCATCATGTTGACCATTATGGTTGACATCACAGTCAACATTACAGTCAACATCATGGTCAACATTACAGCCAACATCATGGTCAACATCATGGTCAACACTACAGGTGGTTGTACGATGAAATGGCAGCAGTCCAGAGCATGAGGTTTCGATACATGGAGGATGGGGAGACCATGGATCTGGCAACACATGTGTCATGTGTCATGCATCAATTGCCACCTCAGCATTGGTTGGTGGGGCCCTTTTTGTATGACAAGTGGGACCCTGAACTGGTACGGGAGCCCCCTGGGGGTGAGGGGGAGGTAGTGTGCGGGGGTTGGTGGGGTAGTATGGGAGGCAAGGTGAGCATGTACATGTGCATAGTTGTGTATGTGTTTCATGTTTCTCCACATCCACACCCTCACCCTCACACACATCCCTCACATACATCCACACCCTCAACCTCACACACATCATCCCTCGCATACACCCCCTACACAAATACATCCACACACCCCGACATAGATTACAAAGCTCCTGTCAGACATGACCCCTACCAACTGCCGCATTGACCTCCAAACCACTGCGTTTGACCAAGTCAAAGTCAACGCCCTCCCAGGAGCAGCTGGAGAACCCGTGCATGGTCATGAACCCTGGGCTGACTTTGACTATGTCATGTTTGACCTTGACCATTCATTGCTACAAAGGTATGGGATTCCCCCCCTGCTTTACCATGTATATACGCATACATCCCGCACCCCTCATCACACACAGATGGGCATCACCCACCATCTCCCCCGAGCTCTCCCTCCCTCCCCCCAACACCTTTATTGCAACAGACTTCACTCTCACGGGACAACCACGCAGCGTGGGTGAGGCATGGCCGTGTACACCACCTTCCCTGCTGTGTGACCAGCCAGGGATACGGTGTGTGGTGTGTGGTGTGTGTTTGAGTGTGGGATGCGTGTTTGAGTATTTGGTGGATGTGGGCATGTGGAGGGTGTGCAGATGGTGTTTGGTGGGATGTACACATGTGTGCATACCATCATGCAAATACAACCATACCATCATGCACAATACACGCATGCCATCATGCACAATACACACACACACACATATACACCCACCCACCCAACCTCACACACAGGGTATGGCACAAGCTTGACACTGTATTCAACGTCCCCAAAGCATGTGCATTCTTCAACCTCACCTCTCCACTGGGGTATCGCTCCCCTCATGACGCAGCTGCACAGAACCTTCTGGTGAAGTTACTGGAAGATGTTACCTGTGAGGCAGCCTACATGGCGGATGTGGCTGGGCTGTCGTACAGCGTATGGCCAGAGCAACGTAATGGTAGGTGGTAGGTGGTGTATATGGTAGGTGTAACACACCTCACACACACCTCTCTCACACACCTCTCTCACACACCTCTCTTCACACAGGCATTGACATCAAGGTGGAAGGTTTCAACCACAAACTCCCAGTCCTCATACGCCAGCTTATGACCACACTGCGCACCCTCCACCCAACACCCTCTGACTACCACCGTGTGCACCATGAACTGCTGCGCAAGTACCGCAACATGCATATGAAGCCCCACAAACATGCATCGTATTTGCGGTTGTATGCACTGAAACCAGTCATGTGGACGACGGATGCTGTTGTAACTGTATGTGGGGTGTTGGTGGTGTATGTGTGTTGGGGCATTGGTGTATTGGTGTGTTGGTGTGTTTGTGTTGGTGTATTGATGTTGGTGTTGGTGTTGGGTGGGTACGCATGTTATGCTGCACTGGACATCAACCATATGTATATTGTACCTATGTATGTGTATTACACACACGTCCCAAACATTTCCTTCCTACACCACCCACCCACCATCCACACACCATTCCTGCCTACACCCACAATCCACAGGCGCTGCAGCAACTGACTCTAGAAGATGTGCTGCGCTTTCGTGACGACATGCTGCGCACGCTGTGCATAGAGGCGCTGGTTCATGGCAACGTTGACCACAGCACTGCGTTGACCATTGTGCATGGGGTGGTGGAGGTGTTGCAAGCAGCACCGTTACCTGCACAGGAACGTCCTGTTGATAGTGTGTATATTGTACCACGTGGGAATGCACACTTGTACCGGTACGTTTTGTTCTTGCTTGTCTATGTGCACTATGTGTGTTGTTTGTATTACATGCACATCATATGTGTCACGTGCACGTCCAGTTTCTATTGCATGCATGCTTGTTTGCAAAACCCTCCCCTTTATTTCACCCCCTTTATCCTCCCCTTTGTCCCTCCTCTTGTTTTTCACTTGAACCCCCCACCCATTTGACCCCCATCCCCTCCCCCCCCCCGTACCTCTCAGATGTCCAGCGGTCAACACAGCAGAGGAAAACATGTGTGTAGAAATGTACCTGCAACTCCAACCTGATAGCCCACAAGCACGGGCACATGCAGACCTATTAGGTCAATTGGTGTACGAACCTGCATTCAATGTCCTACGTACCCAGGAGCAGCTGGGGTACAGTTTGCATACCGGCATGCGATTGACACATGGGATGACTGGGTTTTGCGTCATTGTGATATCTGGTAGGTGTTTTGATGGTTTGCATGGTATACGTGTTGTACTGTGTGTGTATTGCATGGTGTCTGTGTATCGGGATGGTATGTGTACTATGGCATGTATAAGTATTTGTTGTTGTTTTTCCTGTATGCACAAGCTGGCACACCCCTCTCATTTCCTTTCTCCCCTCACCTCCCAACTCCCCCCCCCTCACAAACCCCCACCCCCCCACCCCCACAGGGACCCATGGTGCTGCACATGTGGATGCCCGCATTGATGCATTCCTTGCTTCATTTGCAGAAGAACTGAAAGCCATGCATGATGACGAATTTGATCAACACAAGGAATCCCTCGTGCGACAAAAACAACAGCAGGATACGCAGCTGTATGCAGAGAGCGATCGACATTGGGATCATATAGTCAACAGGCGGTACAACTTTCGGGCACGGGAGGAGGAGGTGGCTGCGTTGGGGGGGATACGTAAGCAGGATATGCTGGTATGTGTGGATGCTGGTAAAAGATGGGGGTGTATGTGGTGATGGCATGGTTTTTGGGTCAAGAAAGGCATGACGCATGTGGATACCTGGTATATGGTGTTGTGTAGGACGTGGCAAGCACAAATGTGGGGGAAATGCAAGATAATGGAAGATAATGGAAGAGAGGGGAAATGGAAGTATATCTATGGAAAATACACACAAATCCCCTTTTGTTTCTCCACAGGCATGGTACACCAAATACATAGCACCATCCTCCAAACAGCGCGCCAAGCTGTCCATCCACGTCATCCCCAGTGGCCGCGCTGCTGAGCTCACTGCCAAAGTGGGTCGTGGGGTACAACCGGCTTCATCTTTGGACCTGATGAAACGTGGGTGGAAGGTGCACACTCCAACACCAGGGGCCCTGCCAGCAGGGGGTGCTGCTCACAGTGTTTTGAGCAATGGAATGCGGGTGTAGTGGTGGATGCTCTCACGGTGTTTTCAAGGGAAACAAGGTGTAGTGGAGGATGCTCTCACGGTGTTTTCAAGGGAAAGTAATTGGAACGAGTGGGAGGACTGGAGCACGAGGGAGTGCTTCATACACCTGCTGTGTTTGTTTACAAGGTACCAAGATGGTGCATTTTTCGACTCATATTGACACGCAGTAGAAAGCAAAATACGCATTTGTAACCAGACCGCAAGGTTCTACACTTGAATACCATAGGATAGCATACGCACACATACGCCAGGCGCACGGAACGAAATGTCTACAGTGACAACAACACTGACAACAACACAGAATGTGACACTGAACACAGGAACAACAAGTGTGGTGGTGGTGCAAATGAATACGCGTACGAACTAAGGGTTGTGCTAGCTGCACAACGGCACATTAAACTGTCTGCAGTTGGCAGGGGACTCCATGCGTGGCCCCAGGGCTCCACGCAGTTGAATTCACAAGCAAATTGAGAGCTATGCAAAAGTAAATCTAAATCTATACAAAAGAAACGCGGACAAAGCAAGCTAATCAAAAACGAACGTATACCAACAGGACAAACCATCAAAGGAAAAACGATACCAACACTTGGAGGGGGCACATACATACGGCGCATATGAACCCCCCTATCACGCATCATGTTGCCTGAAGCCCTACCTACACACATTATTTCGGCCCCTTGCGCGGGTGACTGCCCTCCGTCTTGCACTTGCCTGACGTCAATTTCTTAGACAACCCTTTGAAGGCAGAATCCAACATTTGCATGTCACTATGCTCCTCCTCATCCTCCGATGAGCTACTGCTTTCATGCCCCTCCTCCTCCTCCATGCCTCCACATGCCCCTCCCTCCACATCCTCAGCCAGCACACTCACGCTCTGGTCGGTCTGCTCCGTCAAGCCACTCGCATGGGACACTGCCGATCCCAGCCGCGCATATGCCGTACCCTGCTCAGCAGCACCTGTGCTGCCTTCAGCAGGCAGCGTTTCTGTAGAAGGTGGTGTGTTCTTTGTGGGCACTGCAGCTCCTGTGGTGGGGAGACCAGCCCCTGAACCAGGCTCTCCAAGTGCGGGATCACTTGCACCAGAACCGGATGCTGCTTCTGCTTCCAAATCTACAATCTTGGTGTCAAAAGTAACGCCCTGGGCTGCTGGAGAGGTAAGTGACTTGCTGCGAAACGAGCGTCGAAAGGTGGCAGCAAAATTGACGGTGGAGGTTCTGCCTAGGGAGGAACGGTCGGATGCATTTGAATTGATCCTGCCCAGGGTGGCTTTCTTACGCCACTTGGCGGATTTGCGTTGTCGTACGAGGAGCATGATGAGGGTGCCCAGGCACACTGCAGCTGCGAGGATGATCCACAGGCCATACCTGTGTTTTTTGAGAGGGAGGGGGTGGGTATATGAATGAGCACACAACAAGACGACCATCATCAAGCAGTCAAGTCCAAATACAACGCAATGCAACCCCAATACAATACACCCCAATACAATACACCCCAATACAATACACCCCAATACAATATACCCCAATACAATATACCCCCAATAATACATACAGCTCCATAAAGGAAATGGCAGTGGTGCTCTGATTGGCCGACCCAGTGTCACACTTGCCACCTGCTCCACCCACAAAATTACTGCGCAACAGCTGTAAATCACCATTGTCTTGTAGCACTTGAATGCCATCACTAAACTGCTGGATGAAGGCTGGGTTGGTGCCATTGCGGAATGCCACACCTGGGGGATGGGTGTATGTGTATGTGAGTGCGTGTGTGGGTGTAGCAGGTGTAGCTGTTGCCACACACACACACACACACACACACACAGGTACATACCCCTACAAACATACAAAAACACACACATACCAAGATCAAAGGGTTCTATTGTCTCAGGAAGTATATTGATGTTGCAGGTGGGCCAATTCGCTGCTAGATTTCTCAACACAGGCTCATCCCTGTAGTGTGTGTGTGTATGTGTGTTTATACAGGCCTATAGAGTGCACGCGTGTGTGTACAGTCATACATAGTGTGCATGTGTACATAAGCATGCCTGTTGCATGGGGGATATCCAGCGTACTATGCACACTCCACCATGCATATGCACACTCCAGTGCATACGATGCACACACTATGACATGCACCATTCACACACTATGACATGCATCATTCACACATACACTACCCACGTACCAGATGAATGCAGCAAACTCTCCATTCACCACGCCCTGAGCAACAGTCCTGAGTGTATCATCCCCCTGTACCTTTTCATCAGTTGCCACAATGCCCCAGCGCACACGCAGGCGGGGTAGGTAGATGGCAGTGGATGCAACAGCTTTTCCCTTGAGGTCTGCTGCAGATGTGATTGCTGAATTAATCTGGGTATTGGTGGGGGGGTGGGGGTGGGTGGGCGGGTGGGGGGATGAGACATACAGCATACACATGGCACATATATCACATACACATGGCACACATGCATCACACACATACACACAATACATCACACACACCTGTTGCACTGTCAGAAATGCAGCCAGGTTGGCAGTGTAGGTACTACTCACAATGAGCGCCATGAATGCAAATGCACCTACTGCAACACGAGCAGCAATAGACGACACCTCAAAACGCTCACCTAGGGGAAAAAAGGGGGGGTATGTGGCACATGAGCAACAGCATGTGTGCAAGACTAGCATCATGTGTGTAATGCTGCAGTGTACATGCAGTTGTGAAACACGTGTGAATCAACAGAAATGTGAATCAGTGTGATTCATTATAGAGTATACATATTTCCAAGTGTGTAGGTACCCACACACCATGCATAAAGGTCCAGATGCTTCGCCAATTGCCTTCATGCCATCCATGGGGCACATCCTTCCACCGCAGGCGTCGCTTGAGCGACAAAAACTCCAGTAAAAATGCTATAATACTGAATATAATGAGCGTCAAGCACACCTGCATGGTAGTGGTGGTGATGGTGTTGTGTGTATGCCCCAAGCAGGCAGCACCAAGCATGAAGAGCCATACCGCAAGCCACAGATCCCATGTAAAAGGTTTGATCCAGTTCCACCCACCAGAGGATCCAACTGTTGCTTGCACAAGGACGGCAAGCGACCTGTGTGTACGGGGAGCCCATGTAAGAGTGCACAGCACATTGTACAGCACATTCATACACCCCCACCCATCCACATACGCTTTGTAATACGGGTAGGAAAATACGATGCCTTCCTCTTGGCGCTGTAGGGTGATGGTGATGCCAGACACCCCCATGTCACACCCCGTGTAGCACTGGCTGCACTCGTCACAGTTGCGGCACCGGGCCTCTCGTGTCTTGAGTGACTCGATAATGTCCAAAAAGGGGATGCAGTCAAAGTAATAGTCTGTGCCCTCTTTCAAGTTCAAACGCTGTGTCAGCTTGCGGATCATCTCAACGTCAAAACCCGTGTATGATTTGGTATCATTGTTCCCAATAGTGCAGTAGACCATGGGCGATGTGGGAGAGACACAAATTTTCAGTGGCTTGGGCATTGTGCTTCTCCAGTTTGATACAGGTGCTGGTGCTGGTGCTGCCTGAGGTGCAGGGGTCTGACCAAGAGCTGACCATGCCAACAGACAAACCGTCCAGACGATTTGGTGCTGGTGATTCCAAGGTTTCATCATATCGTTCGTGTAGTTCGTGTTGTGTTCAGCTTAAAAGTGGCAAGTCATGGATCAAGCAACAAGAGATACTTGTGTGCATAGGTCACCAACAGCTCCCGCGCGACAGCGGTGATCTAGGACAGGCACTTGGTGGACAAGGGCGACTTGTAGAAAAAGAGCGTCGAAAAAATGACGCGAGGTTTCATGTGGCTCTTTTCATATGACTCCCAGTCATCAGTTATGCCCAAAGTGAACTGCATTTCCAAAAAGTCACCCAAAGTGAAAACAAACATGCTTGGTTGGCACAATAGGGCTGGTGAAGCCCTGTCTCTCATCTCGGTGTGCAAGAGTAGGGGTGGGGTGACGGTGGGGGGATCTGGGCCCGTCTTGGGTGTTGACCACCAAGGTGCTGCCTCGCACACAAACTTGTCATACAGTTGTTCATCATAGGGGCTGTCCATCCATGGGCATGGACAAAGAGAGGAGGACTCTTGGGTAGCTGTGGGGAAGGGTAGCTGCGGGTAGGTGTGCGAGTGGCATTTTCTGGTTTTTCTTTCTTTTTTCTCCCCCACAAACTGCCCCTTTCATCATACTAAATTTAATCATATAACTATAGCTACTATACCAAATTAGCTTTGTTTGTTGTGTTGTCCATCCACTGTGCCTTGCTGTGTCATCCCATCCAGCCCTTTCCACAAGCCACACAATACTACCTGTGTGTCGGTAGCGTTCTCATTGCCATTTAGCATCGTCTATCAACGTTGAGCAGCTGCAGACAGCGCAAAACACCCCATGGGCATGCGACTTCCTCTCTAGAAGCACACAGCCAAGCCACTCCGTCTACGCAAACTCTGGAACGTAGCTCGTACACATCGTGGTGTGTCGGTTTGGAGGTACACTACCCTACCGGGTTGAAAAGTACGTGGTGCTGCATCTGCCCCCCTCCATGCCGCTGCCCTGTGCATCCCGTGCTTGTCTTTGCACCACGCACGTCTTATGTGTAGTTGTTCCCGTCATCGACTACGCATACGCCTTGCTTTGCGTTCGTCTCAATCCTGTTCTGGAAACAACATGGGGTATTGGTGCTGCCTTGTGTTTGTGGACCACACCATAGTTGGTGGTGTATCATCAGTGTATCAAGCAATACATCAAGGTTGTCAACAACCTTCAACAGTGTTCATCATCTGGTCCCCACAGATTGTCGCCCTGGCGTGCACACTGCACCCCCACGAACTTGCAGCCCATCTCAAACGCCGCTGCCAACTCGACGACCCCATGGCAACCACACGCCTCGACGTGGTGACGCCCTCGCAGGTGTGTTTTGTTTTGGATGTGGGTGTGGGTGATGATCAGTCACCGTCACCAATGCACCCCCCCAACAGGTGACTTTTCAAGACTCTGCAACGCATGCAGAGCCAGTCACCCCTCCCGTCGTCAAGCAGCACGGCTTTGAGATCAAGGCGCATGTCCAGACGCTGCACACGCAACGCCTGGCGAGCAAGCGCGCATCCACCGCGGTGCGTGATGATTCGCCGTTTGTGTCCCACCACGACGATGATGCCTTGCTCGATATGCCGCCGCCCGCATCGCTATCCACGGGATTCAAAGGCTTGTTTGACCTGTGCAATGCATCTTCCTACGGCGACGCATCTGCCGTGCATCACCAGCATGCTGCCGCAGCCCGCATCGAGGTCGTGGGCACTGCCCACGTGACGCCTGGTGTCAAGCGTCTGGTGAAATCGGTCGAGCGTGGCTTGCTTGCCTGTCAGGAACCAGAAGCTGCCGAGCAAGGTCTTGGTGGCACGTATTTCTTTTGCAACGAATCTGGCCGAAAAGTTGCCATTGTCAAGCCATGCGATGAGGAGCCCCTCGCCCCCAACAACCCCAAGGGCTTTGTGGGCCGTCAGCTGGGTGACCTTGGATTGAAACCCACTGTGCGGGTGGGTGAGGCAGCCATGCGTGAGGTGGCTGCATATCTGCTGGACCATGACCATTTTGCCAAAGTGCCCCACACGGCATTTGTGCGGGTGGCGCATCCCATCTTTCACATTGCCGAGGCGTCGGCACCTGCCCCATTTGCCCGTCTGGACAGCAGCGAAGACGTGGTGGTGGTGGGCGAGGGGGACTTGCAGCTGAAACTGGGCTCCATGCAAGAATTTGTGGCCCACGACTGCGACACGAGCGAACTGGGCCCCTCTCGTTTTTCCACCCGAGACGTCCACCGCATCGGCTTGCTCGACATCCGCCTGTTCAACACCGACCGCCATGCGGGCAACATGCTGGTGCGCAAGCCACGTCAGCAGGGGAGCAGCATGAACCTAAGCGCGCTGACGAGGCTGGTGGATGCACAGTATGAACTGGTGCCCATTGACCATGGGTTTTGCTTGCCCGAGGCGTTGGAGGCACCGTACTTTGAGTGGCTCTACTGGCCACAGGTATTGAGGGGGTGTTGTATAGACAGTATGGGTATGATATTATGGATACTACATACACATGGGAACATCACCTACACATATGATACACACCAACAACAACAACAACACATACCCCCCAAAAACACACACAAAGGCTATGATTCCATTTGATGAGGAAGAACTGGAATACATTGAACGCCTCGACCCTGCTGCAGACATTGAACTCCTCCGTCGAAACCTCCCCATGCTCCCCATGGGCTGCCTCCGCACCCTCGAGGTGGCCACCACCCTGCTCAAGCGCTGTGCCGCTGCTGGATTGTCACTGAGTGAAATCGGGTGTGTGTGCAGTCGCAGCATGTCGGGGGTGGAGGAGGAACCCTCTGATTTGGAAAGGCTGTGCGAGGCTGCTCGTGCGGCCATCGATGCCCGCAGCGACGAAGAGGAGGAGGAGGAAGAAGCTGTGTCGGGAAGCGAGGCACAGAGTGGTGACGGCTATCCCAACAACACCCAGCAGCAGTCTGCCGAGTCGGGCAAGCCGTCTCGATATGTGAGCGGCTTGATTCCCCAAGAGTTGGTGTTTGAGCTGGAAGACGACTTGGAGGCCACATCGTCCAGTGCTGCTGTGTTTGCAGGGCCCCACTCACCCGGGGCTGCGTCCTCCACCGACACCACCAGTGGGGTGCCCTCCTGCTCCCCCCTGGATTCCGAGGGTGCATCCATGCTGGCAGAGCTCAGCATTGACGGCACCATCTCCCCCGTCAACTCCAGTCTGCCTGGGGCCCCTGGTCCCCGTCGCCGCGAATCCTCAGACATCCCTCGTGGGCCCGGTCTCGCCAAGTCGTTTTTCCCCGCGCGAGAGGCCCTCGCAGGGTATGGCTCCCTCCACCCAGCTGCTGGCTTGCGCCGTGTTCGCCGCCGCAGCCACTCCCACAAGCGCGGTCGAAGCAAGTATCCACCCCTTGTGCGGGCATCGGGCCCCGATTCGGTCAACTGTGTGTTTGAGGGCCTTGATGAGGAGGATTGGGAGGAGTTTATGGAGGAGTTTTGTGATGCAGTGGATGATGCGCTTGCACGTGGGGTGTGGAAGACGGTCAACAAGATGCCGGTCAAAGCGGGACCCATGTCGGTGCCGTTTTAAGAGGCGTGCGCCCAAGAACATGCATCAAGAATATTCTGCAATGTGTATTTTGTATACTCTTCGTGTGTTGTGTGTATGAGAGTGTGTGTGTGAAATTTGAAGCTCGAGTGTGTTGCCGCTGCGTTTCCTGTCGTATCAACAGGGGAGTGTGTGTGTGCGTGTCTCTGTGTGTGCACTCAACCGCATGGCGTCAACACTACATGCTGTTTGTATACGTGAGAGAGTGTTCATCTGTGTGTATCCGCTGTACGAAAGAGAGTGTGTTGCTTGTACGTGCAGGCACCTGTGTTTGCACGGGTTTGCCTGCTGTTTTGTTTCGTGGGCGGGGGGGTATTACCATGTGGTACACTGTGTAATGTACTTGTGCTGTTGTTGCTGCTGTGATGATGGTGGTGATAAGTACTGCGTGTGTGTGTTATCTTTTGTGTATGATCGGTTGGTGATTTTGTAACAACACACTATACGTATATGTTGACTAGATTGCAGGTTTCTTACACAAGTTTTTCTCACGTTTTCTCCTCCCCTCGCTTGCGCATCGCTCTACTTTTTGCCCCCCACACGTCGAACAGCAGCCCCTGGGTGCTCCTTCAGATACGCCTCCTCCATGTCGACCAGCTTTTCCCGCACCTCCTCGAGCACCTCGGGCGCCATGCGATCGTGAAACAGGGTGCCCTGCAGGTGATCGTATTCATGCTGGAAGATGCGGGCCACAAAGTCGTTGAGGGTGAGGGTGACGGGGCGGCCCTCTTCATCTTGTGCTTTGACCTTGATGTTGACCGCACGCTGTTGTGTATTGGGTTTTACAGATTTTAACACAGGGTGTGTGTGTGTGGGGGGGGGGGGTTGATCATCATCATGTGTGAATGAGACAGGGGTTGCGCACCCCACACCCTCCATTACAACGAAGAAAAATGTACACAACGCACCTCAATGTCTCCGTATATCTGTGGGAATGACAAGCACCCCTCCCCATCAAACTCTGTTGCTTTGCTTGTAGAGATTATTTCAGGGTTGACCAATATCATCTCCTTGCCTTGACCTGGCTCACCCTGCAGGTGTGAATTGTAGGTTTGTATAGGTTTGTGTAGGATTGTGTGTGTGTGTGTGTGTGTACAGGTTTGTGTAGGTTTGAATGTGATTGTATGTGATTGTATAGGATTGAAAAGGATTGTATGTTTGTGAGTCAGCAGCAAGGTGTACCAGCACATACACTCAGCAGCAAGGTGTACCAGCACATACACTCAGCAGCAAGGTGTACCAGCACATACACTCAGCAGCAAGGTATATCATGTAGTATATCTATTATTTACATATAATACTCATGCATTCTATCTCACATGAGATCACTCACCGTGGGATTAAACACCATCATACGCACATTCACTCCCACCTGAGGAGCAGCCAACCCCACACCATCATCCCTGTGTGTTTACGCAGAGTGTGTGTATATGTACACAGAGGGTGTGTGTATGTACACAGAGGGTGTGTGTATGTACACAGAGGGTGTGTGTATGTACACAGAGGGTGTGTGTATGTACACAGAGGGTGTGTGTATGTACACAGAGGGTGTGTGTATGTACACAGAGGGTGTGTGTACTTGAGAGATACCAACTTGTGTGTTGTGTTGCTACCATTGCTGGCAGTTGGTGTTGCACTTATACCCCCCCCCCTTTATACCCCCCCTCTCCCCCACACACCACCAACGTACTCGTACATCACCCGAAACATCTCCTTTGCCAGGCGCTTCACTGGTTCTCCAAACACCCCAATTTTGGCATTGACCGCTCGCAAACGGGGGTCGGGGTACATGACAATGCTCAGTGGGGCATCAAACTCAAGCGATGTAACTAGGGGGTATTTGGTGTGGGTGCATGGGATGTCAGTGGAATGATGAAACACCATCTTCATGATGAAACACCATCAACATGCGGTCAATCACGCATCACAGGAGCCCTCGTCACGCAGAGCCAACACACCTGTTGGCACGGAGGTGGCGCTCTTGGCAGGCTTCTGCTGTGCACGCTCCTTTTCCAGCTCCATAAGCTCCTTGGCCATGTTGCGGCGGGCGTGGGTGCGTACACAACGGCGCCCCGAGGTTGTTGTGGGATTGCTGTTGACTAGTGTCGATTTTGCGCACGATGGAAGCTGCTGCTGCAGCAGGCGTCGACCGCAGACGTTGCAAGCTGTTGTTATGGTGCGCAACATGGGCGTTTGGGAAGGTGTACGCGGAGCAGCAAGCATTGGACGGTGTCAATGCAGCTGTTTTTGTGCTGTTACTTATAAAAAGCACTGTCAATTGCTAGTTGATTTATTGCAATACGTTACACAAAATGATCATCACGCAAAAAAGCAAAAACATGATACAATGTACATTACTTGCGTCCACCACCACTGGCCTGTGGTGAGAAGCACACGTGTTGCAGTGTGTATCCAGAGAGACTGCACACATACCACCTCTCGTACCGCTGAAAACACCTCTTGTACTATTCGTGAGCCCTTGGTTGCCAAGTCCTCCCCCAGGTCCACCTGTGGGTGACCCCCCATACTGTTGTGAAAATGTACTATGCATTTTGCTCCCACCAGGCACACAACATGCCCATTGATCATGTGACCGGTGATGCATCATCACACCATAACTCCCACTCAAACCCCCACACCCACAGGTAAACAAATAAAAGACGCACCGAAAGCTCAAACATGCGACGAGCCGAGTCGTTTTTTATTGCTCCAGAGTTGACCCTAAATGTTTATTGTTGCAAGTGGGTGGAATCTGCATGCTGCAAGTGGTACCTGCCACGCATGGCAACCGCAAAACACTCCTCTAAACACACTGATGATGGATGCCACGTACTGGATGGCGCCTTGCTTTTTCAGGGCACCCAAGAGTGTGGAGGTCACGAGCACCTGGGTAAGTGCATATACAAACCAGCTCATGATGCCCCTGGTTTTATCTGGGTGCACAAATAGGTTGTGCACGACACGGGGTTGATGATCGTCCAAGAAAATGCTCCTTTACTTGTTGTGTAATGTGCAGGTGCTACACGCTCTATGCACTCAATACCGCGTATTCAGTATGAACAAACAATAATATTGTTTTTTGGCCTCACATAAAAACCAACGCACATTAACAACTCGCCATTTTGTGCGTACAACTATCATCATCATGCCGCATGCCGGCATGGTGGGCTACCCAACATCATCAAAAATACATGCAGGAACGCTAATCCACAGTTCATGCATGTGGGGTGTGCCTCTTGGTCAAAGTCAACAGGCGGCATGCAGCACCCGGGTTGTGTGGCTGCCACGACCGCCACAGTCACCACGAACCCCACAGCAGCGACAGCTTGTCACAATGGCAAGTCAGAGCCCTCGCAGGAGACCCAGTGTGCTCACACAACTTCTCTCTATACCACGTCGCGTTGACGCGTATTTTGCAGGTGATCCCCAGGGTGGTGTGGAGCACACATGTATTAACTGTGCATATGTTGGTCCTGAAATGCATGAATACCATTCATACAATAGGTTGTGTTTTCCTCCTCCCTGAGATGTGATTTCATTGTGACCGTGTGGTTACGCTACCTGTATACATACCCCCCCCCCCCCCCCCTCACACACACAAACACAGGGAGGGTTGTGAGGCAAATCATATGGTCATTCATCTCCTTCAGCACTGGGTTCTACTCCGCCAACGTGGTGTCCCTGTCATTTGGTGCTATTGCAGTGAACGATGTCATCGCTGCAGTGTTTACAGTTGCGTTTGTGGAGATTGTGAGCAAGATATATTACGAAGCAGACAAGGTGTGGGTGGGTGGGAGGGGTGTGGGGTGTTTTGAAGTGGAATGGGGGTGGAACGGGTGGGGAGTTGTTTTGAGGTAGTCCCACCAACACCTGCACACAGCACACACATGCATCGTTCTTTCTTAAATACCACACATGTATCACCCAACACTCTCAAATACCACCACCACCATTATCACCACCACCACCAACATCATCACCACCATTATCACCACCAACATCATCATCACCCTGTGTAGGTGGACTTGAAGTTGCAGTTTGCCAATTTCTTCAAGATGGGTGTGTGTGCCGCACTCATAGCAGATGCACTCAAGCTGGGAGGGTGATGTGTTGTGGAGGTGCTGTGGAGGTGCCTAGCATATTGATAATATGCTGTGGAGGTGCTGTGTATGCTGTTTTATTGTACAATTTGATGGTATGTTTTGTATTGCATGTGCAGTGATGGTATTTGTATTCCAGTGCTTACAAAAGCGTTGTTGTGGTACACGATGTAAACAAAAAAAAACTTGCACACACACAAGTACGTCACAATTGATTGTACACACACAAAAAGCAACACACACATGTGCAGGACAAAATAAACACACACACACTGGCACATGAAAACACGCGCACACTAGCACAAAAACGTAAAAAATGCACTCCCGCATGTGCATGTAGGAAAACCACACAGTCAATTAAACGTCAAGAAACAGCAGGGGATGTAAAAACCGCCAACACACAATAGACATGGGGACCACACACACACACGCACGCACACACACATCTCGAGCCTCGATGTACAACACAATTGTGGTTCTGATTCAATACCATATATTCCCTCCACACTCCTCCACACACTCCTCCACACACTCCTCCACACACTCCTCCACACTCGTTACACCTCCATACACACATTCCTCCACACTCCACACACACTCCTCCACACTCCATACACACTCCTCTACATTCCTGCATGTATCTGCAAACACACATACGCACACACGTTCCAAAACTCATTCGTGCGCTCTTGCATATACACACACCGCTACACACCACTACTCATGTTGTACACGTGCTCTTGTAAAAGCGTATTTCCCATACAACTTGCCTCATGATAAAGCATGTTTCCCATACAATGCCTCATGATAAAGCATGTTTCCCATACAATGCCTCATGATAAAGCATGTTTCCCATACAATGCCTCATGATAAAGCATGTTTCCCATACAATGCCTCATGATAAAGCATTCCAAAGCGTACGTCACCAACCCCCAACTGTGCCAACTGCTGATGGCTACAACTACACACACTGCCAACACACAACCGCCCCCTCACACATGTGTTCCCATCAACACACAACCACCCCCTCACACATGTGTTCC
>VFQP010000311.1_pt1 | contig 111675 bp, 95 predicted proteins | sample 3512351 | NCBI WGS metagenome assembly VFQP01 (sample SAMN10412372, study PRJNA504923) | tailings metagenome | isolation source: Relicate 1 Philex TSF1 revegetated site | place: Philippines: Tuba, Benguet | collected 2017-08-29
AAAAACTTTCCCTTCCTGCAAGAAAAAAATAAAACTTTTTTCTTTCCAGTTTGTTCTAGCTTTTCAGGCGTACCCTCTTCCTCCGAAGCGGAGTGCAAAGGTAGAAAAAAATTATCCCTGCGCAACAACAGAAACACTTTTTATTCTTAATAGCTATATAAACTACTGACAGACAAGAAGAAAAAAATGACATAGCCTGATGGGCAGGCAGATTGCTCACGATAGCCTTATATATATGATAGGATATGGGGATAGCTCTAACACAAGTGTCTGCGATATGACAGCCCGACTTATTGCAGAAAAAAAACATCCACTCAAACCTTTATCATAAGACCTTGTATGAGCCCCGGCTATTTTGGGTGGTCATCAAACCAACCAACAACCATGGACGAAGGAAGAACACGAATCCCCAAATTCACGTATCCACGAATAACCAACCAAGATTAACAAAAGACACTCAACGCAACAACGCTATCGCCTCTTCATTTCCCTGTTGTGCCGCCAGATCTACCGCTTTTAGTCCGCGTGCATCACAAACACCAGTATCAGCGCCATGCAATATCAACAGCTTAACCAACTCATTGCGACCAAACATTGCCGCAAACATCAGCGCAGTACCGCCATTTCCATGTTGTAAATCTAAAGAGGCACCATTGGTAATCAGCAGTTCTGCAATAGCTACATGTCCCTTAAAAGCAGCGCCCATTAGGGCGGTATTGCCTCCATCATCGGCAGCATCTACATTGGCCCCATTTTCAATAAGCAACTTCGCCGCAGCGAGCTGCCCATTGTAACAGGCCAATATCAGTGGCGTACATCCCTTGGGATCTCTTTGTTCTAAGGTTGCACCTCGGTTAATCAGTTCTTGTAAAACATCGGTATTGCCCACCCTTGCAGCATGGGCTAACATTTCTTTTTCTAATTCCATTTTCGGTAACTTAAGCGGGTACTTTTCTATTTTTTTCACGTTCCCAATTGCGGTGCTTGGCTATGGCCTTGATAAAGTTTTGGGTGATATCCTTCACTTCGCCTACCAGCAAGGCCTCATCTTTTACCTTAGGTCCCTTTTCTTGTTTAGGAAGGTAACTTGCCGATAACAATTGCGCAGCATCGCCCGCCAATGCAATGGCCTTACAATGCTTGTAAGCTTGATTAATAAAATGTATGGCTTCATCTTGTTGACTAAGCAATTGGATGCTCTTTTCGCCTCCAGGCACAAATACAGCATCGTAAAACACCGAAGCGGCAGTAAGTAGGCTTTCATCGGCATCCATTTCGTCTTTTCCTACTTTGATAGCACCTAACTTAGGGGCGATCAGTTCTACCATGCCCCCCTCGGCTTCCAATGCCTTTTTCATCGTAGTCAAATCTGATGCGTCTACACCATCGGCCACTAAAAACGCTACTTTTCTGGTTTTAATGCTATCTTTTACCGTATTGGCCATGCTGAGTGCTGCTGAACTTTTAATTTTTGGTTCTTTCACCACTGGCTCAAAATCTTTCGGATTGCCATCTGCCGGAACGCTATAGTTAAGCTGTTTCGGCTTTGCTCCTATTGCTAAGCCAAGATTGGCCGCAACCGCCGTAGCCAGTTTTTCGTCTACCATCTGCAACACCTGAAGCATGCGCTGGCGAACTTCCATTGTTTTCACCTTTCCCAACTCAAAACTTAATGCATCAATAATATGCTGCTGTTCTGGCGCCGACTGGCTATGAAAAAACAGCTTGGCCTGACTAAAATGATCAAAAAAACTGTTACTTCTAGCCCGTACCTTTCTGGCGTCGATACGTTCGGTATGCGATGTAAAACCACCGTCTGCCGCTTTTACCTGCTGTGGAAAATTATCGCCAGTACTATTGGGACCATAACTGGCCTTGCCTTTATTGATGGTTTGGCGCATAAAGCCATCTCGCTGGTTATTATGTACCGGCACTACAGGTCGGTTAATTGGAATTTCGTGAAAATTAGGCCCACCCAAGCGGATCAATTGCGTATCCGTATAAGAAAATAACCTTCCTTGCAATAGCGGATCATTGGTAAAATCGATACCTGGCACCACATGCCCTACGTGAAAGGCAGCTTGCTCCGTTTCGGCAAAAAAGTTATCCGGATTACGGTTCAGGGTAAGCTTGCCAATGCGTTGTACTGGCACCAGTTCTTCGGGAATAAGCTTTGTAGGATCCAACAGATCGAAATCAAACTGATGCTCATCGGCCTCGGGCACTACCTGTATGCCTAGCTCCCACTCCGCAAAATTACCCGTTTGTATCGCCTCCCATAAATCTCTTCTATGGAAATCGGGATCCTTGCCAGAAATCTGCTGCGCTTCGTCCCAAGTTACGGCATGTGCGCCCAATAAGGGTTTCCAATGGAACTTTACAAAATGGCTTTCATTGTTTTCGTTGATGAATTTAAAGGTATGCACGCCAAATCCCTCCATCATCCGGTAACTCCGCGGAATGGCACGATCGCTCATGGCCCACATGATCATGTGCGTAGACTCGGGCATCATAGCAATGAAATCCCAAAATGTATCATGTGCTGATGCTGCCTGTGGCATTTCATTGTCTGGTTCTGGTTTTACGGCGTGTATCAAATCTGGGAACTTCATCGCATCTTGTATAAAAAACACCGGCATGTTGTTGCCCACTAGGTCAAAATTACCTTGTTGGGTATAGAACTTTACGGCAAAACCACGTACATCCCTAGCCAAGTCTGTAGAGCCTCTGGAGCCAGCTACGGTAGAGAACCTTACAAATACCGGTGTTTCGGCAGCGGTATCATTTAAAAAATGTGCTTTGGTATATTGTGGAATGGCCTCATACAACTTAAATACGCCGTGTGCACCCGAGCCGCGGGCATGCACAATGCGCTCTGGAATACGCTCGTGGTCAAAATGGGTAATTTTTTCCCTTAGAATAAAATCTTCTAACAGCGTAGCTCCCCTATCGCCAGCACGAAGTGAGTTTTGATCGTCATTGATGCCAACGCCATGGTTGGTGGTCATGGGTTGCCCTGTAGCATCCGCACTATGTTGCCCTAATTGCTTTACTTTTTGGTTTTCTGGCAAATTTGCTTGCCCCGGAGTAAGTGGTTTTTTAGCCATTTTCTGTTTGTTTAATCTATAAAGTAAGGAGGGGCATCCATTGCCTTTTTCCTACCATAACTACTCAAACAAATAATTTTGGTATTCGTTTACCAAAGCACAAAACCAAGTATATGGCAGGCAAAATACTCATCTGCATTGCCACAATAAAAGGATAGCCTGGCTCCATCAATCATTCAAAATTGAAAATAGTCCGAGGTCTGAGGTCCGAAGTCCGAAGGCTGGGCGCATAGCCAAATCCACGCATCCCCAAATAACCAAGCCTGAATGTTACGGGTTTCGAGTTGTGGGTTGCGGGAGATTAGCCATCCCATTCCATCATTTACTCATTTAATCATCCGATAGCTATCGGATCAAAATTTCATTAGTCCGAAGTCGGAGGTCCGAGGTCCGAAGGCTGGGCGCATAAGCAGATCAACGATCAACAACTCAACAAAAAACGAATAACCAACAACGACGGACGAAAGACGATGAACGAAACTCGAATAATTAACTAATTCCCCTCCTTTACCTACTGTTTGCCTATACTTAGCCTACACTTTCCCTCTAAAACGGCATTTTAGTGAACTACTATAGGATAGGTAGCGGATAGGACTAGGATAGGAAGTGGATAGGACAAGCATTGAGCTGGGTTAGGGAACGGGAACATTGGGGTACAAGCCCGGCATTAAGCGGACTTTAAGGTTAAAAAGTGGATAAAGAGATTAAATAAGGACTAAAGAAACCCTTTGGCGCCAAATATGGTAAAATGCGACCGCAGCTAACAATGCTTTTGGGAACTTTGTAATGGCAGTGGGCAAATCAACAAATCCCCGAATTAACGAATTAACCAAATCAACAAATGAACAACGAATTACCAAACCCTAAAACACCAATGATATTCAGCACTTTACCGCTTGCGCATCATGTAATGTCCCCCTTTGGAGGGGGTTGGGGAGGAATTACTTAAATGATCATTGCGAGGTATTGTTTTTCCTGTGTTTGGTCTTATCACTATACCACAACATCTGATCTTTTCTACTGGGGAGGAAACGATTTTTATCAACTACAATAACTCGCCTCATTGCCGGCGGGGCTAGTCCTTTTCTCTTGAAAGAAAATGGACCAAAAGTTCAAGGCTGAATTGCCTTCCTTGTGCTGTACTAGCGACATTGTAACGGCGAAATTAGAAGGTCTTTCCCCCTACACTTCCCTACGCTCGACTGCCTAATTTCTTGAACTGTGAGCTGCGTAAGGGACTGCAACAATTTCACTGTACATCACTGCAGAATCCAATAAGGCCGTTAGACCCCCTCTGTCCTTTGGACATCTCCCCCTAAAAGGTGGAGAATAGTACTTAGCAATGGCAGTGGGCAAATCAACAAATCCCCGAATTAACGAATCAATCGCATCCACCCACAACGAACGAACAACGAATTACCAAATCCTCGAATAAATAAAGATCAAGGAACAAAGAGCAAAGACCAAAGAACAAAAAAGAGCTAAGGCTGAGGCTAAGAATAAAGAATAAAACCATGTCAATGATGAACGAACAACGAAAGAAACCAGCAGTATCGAATAAATTACTTTCACTTTTAGGGGGTCGGCAAATCTTACCACCCTATTCTCTTTTTTTATACCTATAAAGTGGCTAAAACACCGTTTTCGCTGGCTAACTTAAAAACAACATTCCCCCCTTCATCCTTTAGAGGGCTTTTAAAAGGCTTGGCAGCCCCCCCCTTTCCTGTTCTTTGCCTCCTTAACTTTGGGTTGATAAAAGAAAAAATGAAAACTTTTAGCCTTTATTGAGTAATACATTTTGTATTACTCAATGAAAAAAGCCTTAAAAAAAGCACTTTGAGTAATACATTTTGTATTACTCGCGATTTTTTGGTCGAAATGCTATTGTAGCGTCATACTGGATATTTTACTTTTACGACCGTGGCCGACAAATAAAATGAAAACGATAACCATAACAGAACCTTGGCACCTTCAAACAACCAGTAACGATGGAAGAAAGACGACTGACGAATGGCTTACGAAATTTAACATCATGGTAAATGTAGGTTGCACCCGAGGCATTTATATTGTAGCTTTTTACACACCTAAAAAGTTAACCTAATGTTCATTGTGCGTGCAGGTGTAAGCACCATAACTTTGATTAGGTAAACGATAGCTCACGCTCACCTCCTGATTTTAATGAGTTAGTACATTAAAATGTATGGGTTAGTACAATTTGGCTGAAAATCTTAATGTTTTTTAGCCAAATATTTTGAAATTGGGAAGTACTATTTAAACAAAACAGCTATGAACGAAGCGCTCCATCTTAAACTCAAACATCAACTACAGCAAAATGGAGCGGTTACACCTGCGGCTTGGCTAGCCATTGAGACTTGTATGCAAACTAAGCAGGTGAAATATCATGACGGTTTCCTTTACCAAGCTAAAGGCATAGCTTACGTGGCCGATGGGCTGCTGAAAGAATACAACAGCCAACACCGTGATCGGCCTTCCATTGTCAACTTCTTTAACACCAACCAATTTCTGTTTATGGACGAAAGGCCTGCGCAGCAATTCTTCCGAGCCTGCGTACCTACCCTCATTTATTATTGGAATTGGGAGGCTCTCCAACAGCTCTGGCTACAATTCCCTGAACTTATCCGTATCTATAGGAATTTAAATGTACAATATATCAACCAATGCCAGTTGAGGCCATTTCTGCTCGAAGAGAAAAGCACCGAAGTCAAAATACAGCGCTTCTACGCCGAGTATAAAGCCAATGTACCGCTGCTGCCCAAAAAGGATATTGCCAATTATTTGGCTATCAATTACAATTATTTTGTGCGCAACTACCAAAAATTCCTTTAGAACGCTATTTCAGCTTCCTTCCCAAAAACAAGTTCCTTAGCTACTCCATGGCCTTAAAGCTCGGTTTGGCTATGAAAAAGACTGTACAAACTACAGCTATTTTGTATGGTTTTCGAAGTTCGCACCAGTACAAAAGCTCCATAAATTGGCAGTATGCCAAAACGGTAAAAGCAAAGCAAGCGCCAAAGTCCATTTTTTCGAGTTTTCATTACAAAAAAGAAAGAAAACACAAAGTTTAGGCCTTGCCTCCAGGAGGTAAGGCTTAAAGGTGAGGCCCACCAAAACGGCAATGAACCATTTCTGGCCTTCCGCAGCGCTCTGGGCAAGCCTCAGCAATTAAGCACCAGTAGCGGGGAAGGAATTTAACCCTCTTTTTCGGCTGTTTTTTCAACAGCAATAAAGCAGTCAAAATTTAGGGGTAAAGCCTTGGCAACATAATTAACCAAAAACCAGCCGAAGGCTTTACCCATAGTAAACATTAAAATTAATAGTTATGAAAAAAAGTAAATTAGTTTTTGGCCTAGCAGCGCTATGTTTAGCGTTCGGCCTGGTATTTAGTATGAGTGCTTTTAAAGCCACAACCGAAAATCCTTCTCAGAAAAAGAGGGCAGAACATTTTTACAGGTACATTGGACCCGACTATTCGGAATCCGAAATACGTGATTATACCAATTACGAAAGAAGTGACAGCCCCTGTGAAGATGGCGTAAATCTATGTGGTGTATTTTTAGCATCTGATCCGTCGGGTACCGATCAGCCTGTACAATCGGAGCTAGATGCTGTAGCGAACAATCTTTGGACTTCGCAGCAAAATGGCAGCTCGGTAGATTCAGAAACTATTCTTATGAGGGAATAGCTTCTAGGAGGCAGGGCCTAAAACCCTGCCTTCATTTTATGGATTTTGCGGCATTCCAGTTCTGTTGATTACCTCCGCACTGATCTGCAACGTATATCTATCACTATCATGTTTCAGCTCATAAGCTACCCCGTTTATCGTTCTTATAAGATCTACCCGATACCGAGGCTCTTTATTCAAACGCCTCAAATCAGACCACCTCAAGGTCCTAAACACCAATTCTTTGCGACGTTCCCTCAATACCAAATCTAAAGCTTCCTGCGCATCTAATGCCGTTGCCAAATTATAGGTTCCCGTTTTAAAACGCTTCACCAATAGGCTATTAAGATCAGCCAGTGCCATTTCCTTCCTGCCTGCCCTAGCATAGGCCTCTGCCCTAATCAAGTACATTTCATCAGTAGCTATGCCAGTAAACATCGCCGCTGTGCCTAAGCCTGTATAATTTCCCTTAAAGGCTTTGCTACCATCGGTATTGAGTCTAAAAAAGATCGTCCTTCTCAAATCATTTAGCTGATAAGATTGATAAAGAGCCTCATCAACTTTAGCCCTGGTTTGAGCCAGTGCAGATGGTGCAGTCGTTTTCGTGTCATAAACCACTTCATCATTAAATTGCCTAAACGGAATAGTTGAAGTAGTGGATATGGTGTTATAATCCATTAAAGTACTATTCAATTGCAAACAAGAGTCGGCGTACAGCCCAGCTTCACTATATTTCTGCATGATGAGGTAAGTACGGGCCAATGTACCGTATGCCGCTGCTCTACTTGCCCTATGTTTGTAGCTGGCATGGGGAAGTGCCGGCAACAATGGAATAGCCTGTTCAAGATCTTTTATGATCTGGTTATAGTTTTCGCGTACAGTTGCCCGCACTGATGGTTCGTTTACTTCCGAGCTGTGGCGAATAGGTATGCCCAGATCATTGCCTGCCGTGGCTTCATGATATACTGGTGCAAAGAGCTGTACCAAGGCCAAGTAAAAATAGCCCCTCAACAATAATGCTCCCCCTTTGATTTGGTTTGCCCTTGTGTTTTCGCTTAAGGGGTAATTGATCTGTGGCAAGGTTTCCAATATCACATTCGAAACATAGATATTCTCATAGGGGAAATTCCAGTCCGCAGGATTAAGATCATACTTTTGCCATAGGTAATAGTTTTGATGGAGTTCTGAACTGGAGGCCCAGCCTGCATCATTTAGATAGTAGTTGTCTGCGCTGATTTCTGCGGCCTGCGGATACCTTGCATTAAGCTGTCCGTAGTAGTCCAACATACCTTCCAGATCGCTCAATTTTTCGGGTGTGGCAATTTTTTTATCCGGTTTTACATCAAGATATTTCTCACAGCCCGTCACAAGCATCAGTACTATGCTTAACAACAAGCTTGCTTTTCTAATTTTTAGGTGTTCTATCATGTCAGTAGTTAAATTTAAAACCTGCGGCGATAGCCGGTTTCATACGTAGTCCATAAATTACATCGGGATCAAGACCTACCTTATTGGCCTTCCATAACATCAGATTAAGGTTGTTGCCAAACAGATAAAAGCGTAAGGATTTAAAACTGCCACCTTTGTTTAAAGGTATATCGTAGCTTAAAAATACCTCGTCTAATTTGATGTTATCTGCCCGTTCTACCGTAGCTTCCGAGTTGAGGTAGAAAGCGTCTCTCCTTGCATTTGCCGGATAGATGAGCGAAGGCACATTGGTATGCAGCTCATCACCTGGCTGTTGCCACCTTTGTTCGTATTCTTGGTAGCCCAATAATCTTTGGTACAAATTGGTATAGCTCAGGGCGGGGCGCCTAAAATAGTAGTTAAAACGATAACTGATGTTGATGGCGACCGAAAAGCCCCTATAACTAAAGTTATTGCGCCAAGCACCAAAGTAGGGCGGTAAGGCATTGCCGTGCACCACTTGTTGTTCTATAGGGTTTCTGGCCAAAGCGGTGTAATCTTTACTTATTTCTCCGTTTACATAGCCCCGAGGTGAGCCATCTACAGGGTCTAGCCCCGCCCACTTATTGCTTACCACCAAATATGGATTATAACCAACGGCCGGGTAGATGATCCTGCCGCTACTGGTAAAGCCCAATAACGAAGAAGGATTAAGGTTTTCTACTACCTTATTGGTTACGTAACTGAACAGCAGGCCTACATTCCATTTTAAGGCTCTATCCAAGGCCTTCACATTTAGGTTCGCATCTAAACCCTCTCCCCGCAGCGAAGCCGAATTCTGTACCGAGGTATTTACTCCCGTGGTAGGGTCAAAACCTACGCTATTGAAAAGGTCGGTAGAATTTTTCCTAAAGTATTCTATACTTCCCGAAAGCGTGTTTTGCCGCAAGCCAAAATCCACACCCAGGTTGAAGGTCTCTACCCTTTCCCATCTCAAGTTTGGATTTGGCGGATCCATGATGTAGACAGATGGTAAATTCAGGTTGTTGGTAGACGGACTATTGTACCTGATTTTGGTGAGTGCAGTGGCACTAGGGTTAATGTTACCGCTTAAGCCATAGGTTACCCGAAGGTTTAATTTGGGCAAAGCTGCTAACTGGTAAAACTTTTCTTTGTTGAGCTGCCAAGCCGCCCCCACCGACCACAAGGGCTGCCATTTGTGGTTGGTAGCTACGCCAAAAATATTTGAGGCATCTTTACGGGCGCTGGCAGATAAGGTGTAGCGATCTTTGAAGGTATAGGCGGCATTACCGTAAAAGGACAAGAAACGATTGACGAACTGATCTATATTTTCGTAATTGGGCACATAACTGGCACCACTTAAGTTTCCGAAAATCGGATATGTATTGGCAAAGTCCATTGGAACCAATGCCAGCTGCTGCTCATCGTAGCCATAGATATGGGCCACAGCAGCGTTGGTTCTCAAATCCCGCACTTCGCTTCCCAAAATAGCATTAAGCTGATGGCCAGTTCCCCAATGTTGATCGATATCTAGCTGTGCACGTAAGGACTGAGATTGCTTGGTGGTATTTTTTTGCTGTAAGATACCCGACGCCGGAACGATATATCTAACCTGCCCATTGGTTAGCTGTGTGAATCTGTTCACCAGATTGCGGGTGGTATAACTGGCAATGCTGTTGTGTTCGCGGTTATCGTTCCACCATTGGTGGTACTGGTATTTAACACTTGCCCTGAGCCAAGCGGCGGCCTTGTAGTTTGCGCCAAAGTTCAAGAGCAGATCGGTAAGCGAGGCACTGATGTCATTATTATGCAGCTCATCCAACGGCCGGTATTTCCAATCGAGCAGCTTGCCCTGCCCTGCCGTATCGGTGAACAACTTACGATAATAGATATCTAAAGGCAGGGCATTGCCCTCATCATCGGCCAATCTTGCATAGGGCAAGGTACCAGCGGTTGAACTTGGTAGGCCGCCATAGGCCAAGGGACTATTAAAGGTGGTGTTAGATTTGGTAAGGGTTAGCCCAGTTTGTATCTCCCAATTTTTGTGCAGCGAAAGGGTATTGTCATATCTCAAGGTAATACGTCGACTTGCATTACCTTTTAGGTTTTCTCTAGCACCGTCATATCCTGCCGAGAAAAAGTGCTTGTGCCTTTCGGAGCCTACATTGAAGCTTATTGCATATTGTTGCCGCAATGCTGCCTGATAAAGGTATTGCTGCATATCATTGCGCAGGTCGTAAGTGGCCAAAGCTGCTATCTCCGCATCGCCCTGTTGCTGGCTCAGCACACCTAAACGAACTTGGTTCAAAATCTCCATCACGGGCGAGGTTGGCTGCCTGGCATCGTTGGTCAATAAATAATCGTAGGCACCCTTACCAAAGAGGAACCTTTCTACCGCAACGGCGCTGCCCACCGAAAGCTGATTAGCCGAAAAAAGATCTGGTGCCCTAACCATGCTCACATTGGCATTGAAATTTACCGCCAAAGGCTGGTTAAACCTGCCCTTCTTGCTGGTCAATACAATGACGCCGTTACCTGCCCTAGCCCCCCAAATGGAACTGGCCGCAGCATCCTTCAACACGGTAATACTTTCTATATCGTTGGGATTGATATTCTCTATGTCGCCTTCATAGGGGAAATTATCTAACACTATCAATGGCGAGGTGAGCGTTCCCTGTAGGGTACTCAGCCCCCTAATCTGGATCTTCTTTTCTCCCGCGTTCCTCTGGTCTACCAGTACACTGCTACTTAAATTCGTTAGGCGATCTATAATGTTGGCGCCTACCCTTTGGTCTAACAGGGCTTGCCCCAACTGATGGAAAGATCCCGTTGCCCTTTCTTTTGGTAAAGATTGATAGCCTGTACTTACCACCACCTCATTTAACTGGGCAATGTTTGCCTGCAGCCATACCCTAAGCATCGTCTTGAGGGGAAATACCAATACCGTATCTAATGGTTGGTAACCAACATGGCGAAAACTGAGCAGCTGTTTGCCAGCCGTAGTGGGCAAGGTAAAATTACCCCCGCTATCGCTCTGTACCGTTTGCTTTAAATCAACAAGGGTGATACTTACGTTACGCAACCCTTTCTGGCCATCGGCACTCAGCACCCTACCAATGGGTAGGGCCTGTGCCATCAGTTTAGCGCTTAGCCCCAGCACCAGACCAATCAAGATTATACACCTGATCATGGCTTGGCCTCCATCTTTTGCCTGCGTAAACTATCTAGCTTCAGGTTTTGCAGATGCATGGCCCTTATAGGTTCCTCGCTTACAAAATCGCTATTGGTGATGGCTACTATCTTGCCTTCCCTGCCCACCCATACATAATGGGGCAGAAAAGTGGGTTTTAAGAGCTTGTTGATCAAGGTATCTTCTACAATACTAGGCAAGCAGAACGATTGGCCGTCTTCATTTAAGCGTTGATAAACGGCATCAATATGACCGATCTTATCTTTATTTCCCTTGGTGTTTACCAAAAGTATCTTGGCAACGCCTTGATACTTATTGCTCAATGCAGCCACTTTTGGAAATCTATTGATACAGTTGGTACACCAACTGGCCCAAAAATCTATGAGAAGGATCTGCCCTTTGAATGGCAATAAGTTTTCTTCTCTTACTATGCCATTGTGGTAGACTTTGTGTTTAGTGGTCCAGAAAATCCCGGGCAGTCTATCGCCTACCTGCAAAGGAGCCCCACCCTTTGCTCCCGAAGTTAATTCGGGAGGATGAGCTACTGCAATACGGTTTCTTGTTGTAGTTTTATTAAAGCCAGTTTGCGCCACCAATGGTGCATTAAAGAGGCATAGTAATAAGGCAACTTGTAAATATGCTTTCAGCTTTGGTCTGCTAGCTTTCAGCTTTTTTTGGCATAGCACAGCCATTACGACATATATCGTTAGTTTTTTGAACATAGTTTTTAAGATTTAAATGGTGTTCAAGATATCATGGTATGCTCAGAACTTTCTCGTTTGGGTAGAAATTTATTGATGATTATGGGCATTCTTAATGAGTGCATGAACAGAGATATTCAAGTTTGGACCATTAAAGATAATTATAGATTGGGCAGTGATATTAACTCCAAAGTGTTAGCCTTTGCATTTGGATTATCAGCTGAAATAGAAAGAAATCTAATTTCACAACGCACAAAAGAAGCGCTAGCTAGAAAAAAAGCTGAGGGTGTTATACTTGGCAGGCCTAAAGGCAGAAGGTCGTCTGTAACTAAATTAACAGGACAGGAGCGTAGAATAAAAGAGCTAAGAGATAAAAATGTATCCTACAGTGCTATTGGGAGGATTTTAGGGGTGCATCGTTTAACGGTTTCAAGTTTTGTTAAAGATGGGAAAGCGATAGTATAGTGAACTAGATAAACGGCAGCTAGCTACGCTGCCGCTTTTCATGAAATAAAAAGATCGAGTTTCCTCACGATGTTTTCCTTCCACTCCACAAAATTATTTTCAATACCAATTTGAATGACTGCACAATGTTTACTCTGCCCATGACCGAATTCGTAAGCTGTGCCATCTTTATGGAAATAATTTCCCTTAACAATATCACTAAGGCCGGGATAGACTAAAGCTACCTTTTTAGCGTCAAAATATTCGTGGTACACATACATCTGCCGTAAATCTTCTGGTGAAGGTTTGATGTAACCATTTAAGTTTTTCCACTTGGTATCTAATACAAATTTATTTTTTGCTCCCTCACGCTCTTCTATTACGATATCTGGGATCATTCCTACACCTTTACCATCTTGGGATTTCCAAAAAGCCTTTTTTGCTTGGGTACGCACAGTATGTCCTTTTAAACCTTTACACAAAACCACGGCAACGAACTCTTCCCATAACAAATTCATATCGAACATTAGGGCCAAAACATTATTACGACCATTGCTTACATCGGGATGATAGTTAAGCAACAAAAGACGAGCAATTTCAATGGCCTTTTGATAAGGTTGTGTTTTACGATTATACTTAATGCTACTAAACGTTTTTGGGTTAACTTTTACGCTTGATAATTCATAAAAATTGAGCAGCAAACTGGATATACGCGATTGCAATAGTACATTACTATTAAGCTTAGACAATAAGCATAGCGCACTGTGCAAAATCTGGTTAAGTAGATGATCTTGATCGTATTTGGTAAACGCTACATAAAAGCGCTCTTTATGCACCAAGTTTTGATTAAGGTGTTTCTGAAAAAGCAGCTTCCCTTTTAATGTTTTTAAATTGCCTTCTTCTTTTACGTACTTTTTAATTAAACCTAAATGCACTAGATATTCCACTTCTTTTACAAACAGCTCAAAATACAGATGTAGCAAAGAGTTCTGCTTCAGCTTTAAGTCAGCCTCGCTAGTACTGCTAACTGGAAAATTCCAAATGGTACGAACCATGTTGAGCAATATGCCTTGCCATCTATTTTCCTGTGCTTCTCGCTGTTCATCAACTATTTTAATGGTAAGAGCTTTATCGGCCTTTGGCAAAACCTCTACCAAATATTTACCTACCTGAATAACTCCTACGTACTCATTAAATTGCACCCCTTTGTGCAAAAGCTTAAAGTAGGGTACGCCATCGCCGTGATATTTAACTAACTGTTCATATAGATCTTTGTCAAGCAGCTTATCTCCCCGATCTACGAAACAGCGTTCATGCTCAAAATACTTAAACTGAAACTGCTTGTGCTGCATTTTTATTTTGATTTAACAACGTAGCAATTGCGGTTTCAAAGGTATCGTTAGGTTCAAGATTAACAAAGGTTCTATAATCTTTGATTTGATACGTCTGTTTATCTTCGTAATTACTTGCTAAGTCAGGATCAAAACTGGCGAATACATTTGCATTCACTGATTTTTGTTTTATAAAACCACGTCCCAGCACTAAACCAATTTTGGCGTAATCGCCATAGAAATACTCTTGTAACAGTGGGATAATCTTATCATAGAAAACCGCTTTTAAATCATCTAAGCTATTCACATCAATAAAGTACGAATGACCTATTTGGTGATCTCTGTCTTGCAATATTTCTATGCGTTGGTTGATGGTAGTCAATAGCTTTTCTAAATCAAATAGACTATTATGGTATTTATTAAGCTTAGCAATATCATTAGCTGTCTTACCGTTAGACTTAAAGCTTTCCCAAAGTGATTTTTTCTCGACAATCCATTTATCATTAAAACCGAAAAGCTGATTTAGGCCACTCTCCACTACCATCCATCTATGATCTTCCCAAGACAGATTTTCGTAAGTCCACAACGCCTCATATATCAATCTGTCTGTATTTAACAAATTAGGTTTTGGCATCATTTCCTCAAAAGCAAAACGCCTACGTAAGGCGGTATCTAAGGCCTCCACGCTTCTATCCGCCGTATTCATGGTACCAATAATATACAAGTTACTCGGCACCGAGAACTTTTCTTTGCTATAGGGCAAAGTGAGTTCCAAAGCCTCACTTGCACCAGCTCGTTTGCTTTCCTCAATTAAAGTAATCAACTCACCAAATATAGCTGATACGTTACCACGGTTAATTTCATCAATGATTAAGACATGTGGCTTTAAAGAAGAAATTATAGGCGTTGCTTTTGGCTGTTTAACCGTAAGTTTTTGGTTAAGTACATTCAACACCGCCCAATAGGCCGTCGAATTCGACCCTCCTATAACTGCTCTAAATTCTTTATCAATATTTTTTACAACAGTCAAATCTGGAAATACCGCTTGCAATTTTTTTGTTCTAGCGTAGGATACGGTATATTCCAAACCATCAATGCTTTTGGGCGTAAGCCTTAAATTTCCATTATTGGTAACTTCTGTAACCTTAAAGCCTTTATTTGGCGTTAAGATTTCTAAGATAAAGTCTTTACTTTTATCATTCTCCTGCACCTCAACCAAAAGCTCATTCCAAGCGTCGTCAAATTCATAAGCTACTTGTTTCTCTTCCTTTGTTGTTGCAATTTTTGCTTCGTTACATAAACTCTTAAAAACCCCATCTTTAGTCTCGTACACCACAGATCGCACTCCTTCTTTATCTTCCTCTACCTCTGGTTTTATACCTTCGATAAAATCTTCATAAGCCATACTCTGGTGAAAAGTGGTAAACACAATTTGCCCTTTAGCTAAATATTCTTGATAACGCGTTTTTAAACCTTCCCTACTTTCTACCGACAGATCTTCTTCTGATTTATTTTCGATAATAGCTAAAGCTTTATTAATGGTGTGGTAAGTCTTCCCAGTCCCCGGCGGACCATAGAGAATTTGGTTTAAGGGTTGTTTCATAATATCATTATTTGCTGGGATTTTCGATGAAAAATATAATTCATGTTCTCTAAAAACTTGCTCGTACTTTGGATAAGATATAAGATAAGCGCTTAAAACCTCCTTATATGGTTTAGTAGGTGAAAATGTATCAGGCCTAAATAATGTGCTATATGTTGGAATTGATTCTTTTTCATATTCCCAAACATCTGTAGCTATCCATTTTACCTCTCTTTTGTGTTTGAAGTTATTAACAGAATGATCAAAAAAATATTCACCACTGATAATCCCTATACCAACAACAGTGTTGACACCCTTTGACGCAAACACTACATCACCTATTTTCGCTTGTTTAAACAAAAAAAGATTCCATGTGGTATTAGCGTTTGAACTAGCTGACAAACCAACTGTTTCATTAAGCTTTTCTAAAGTCGGAATATCAGAAATATCTAAATTGAATTCACTATAATCAACAGAGAGCTGTGAGCGTTCCAAATCTATATCCCATCTACTAGCTTGAGTTCCGGGAGCATATTTATAGAATTCTCTCTCCTCGATGGTTTTAACTACTTCTTTAACATTATATCCGCAAAAAAATGCGTCATAAAATGCCCTTAAACCTATTTCATTCTCGCCTAACTGCCTTTTTTTTGTAAGCGCATCTAAAACTTTGGTTATGGTACTGTCTTTATGCTTAGACCCTTTACCTAAATGGCTGGAATTATCTCTAAAAGAATTATAAACTTGCTCATCATAAAAAGAGGCCTCTACTAGGTTTATTTTATTTCCGTCTCTGTAGAGCTGCAAGTCTTCGCTTTGATTATCTATCTCATTTAAATCAACAATATTTATCTTACGATATAAAGCTGGATCATTATAAATTTCATCATTTCCTAGCAGAGATACATCTAAATCATTTTTGGCAGGTATGATTGGGTGAAAAGCAGTTTTTGATGATCGTGAGGTTAAAACAACTAGCGCTTTAGTCCACTTGAAGCTTTTAATTGATATCAATTGATTTATGGAAATGTTCAGATCATTATTGATAACGTCAAAGTATAGCCTATCGTTACCTTCTATAACTTTCCATTCTCTAGCACGCCAAAACTGAATTTTATCATTTCCGATGATATAGCAATAATCACCTAGACTTACATCACCGAACCAAGCTGAACCTTTAGGTGCTTCATAAAAACCTTCTATTAATTGTTCTGGTTTGTTTGCTTGGGGTATTTTTCCAAAAAAGAGCTTATTCATAGAGTATATTATATCTTGAAATACGGAAATGATAGATTTCCAATTATAGTAGAAATATCAGACAGATATTCATTAAATTGAGCGTTGTGCATGAGAATTGAGTGTATAATTTATTAGTTCACGAATTTATAAAAAAGCCTTGCTAAAACAAATGATATTAAACATATCCAAACTTGCTAAACAATATGGAGTGTTCCTTACGGTTTCCCGTAACCCTAAATTTTGATCCGATAGCTATCGGATGAGACAATGAGAGAAAGATTGAATTGGCCGTAACCATCACCTAAAAAACACCATTTGTTCGTATGTTCTTCGTAAAGTGTTCGTATCAGCTTTGCTAAAGGGCCTGTTTTAGCAAAGAAGCAGCAAAGAAAAGATAAGCTTGGCTCCTATTTGGTTGTTTAGTGATTTGGTTGCGAGTTAAGTGTTGTGAGTTGGTGGTTCCTCGTTGTTGGTCGTGGATTTGGTGATTTGTTGATTCGAGTTTCGTTGTTGGTTGATCGTTGTTAGTTCATTGGTTCATTTGGTTCATTTGGTTGTTTAGATGGTTGGCACGAACATCAATACCAGCTAACCCAATTAAGTTAAACTTTGCCATGCATGTAAAACGCCTTAATTTGGACTTGCCTAACTGGTTTTTGTATGGGAAGGGCTACCCAAAATCCCCCTAAGCCGATTTTGGCCAAAATTGGCTGCATTTGACTGGTTTTGTCTACCCTTGTTCGAGTGTTGTTCGGGTTTTGTTCGAGAGACCTTCGAAAAACAGCCTTTTTACCGAACAAAGCCAGAAGGAGGCACGAAGAAAATACCTAGAAAATGTAAAGTTTATTGATCATTAAATTAAATGTTTGCCTAAATGGGTTTTGCAAGGAAACGCCAGCTATTTAAACCACCCGCCTACATGATCCAACATACGCTTGAAGAAAGATGGTCTTTTTAGCTCCTCTGTTTTAATGGCAACGATACCACCAGTGATGACATGTCGGATCTCAACTATGGGTGCAGTGACCGATACTTTTCCTAGAATGATACTATCGGAAGCTAAACTTATCGTTAGATCTTCGGGTTCTTGCCTTAGCTTCACTTTAACTTGTTGGCTCAAATGCCCCAAATAAGTAATTAATAAAGTTACCTCTTGTTGTGCTAAGCCCTTTACAAAAAGTTTAAATATGCCGTCACTATTGGTAATGGTAGCTTGGTTTAAACCGATTACCTTAATGTTTGCTCCTTCAAGCGCAAGACCATCTTCCAATGATTTCACTGTGCCTTTTAGGAGAAAAATGCCCTCAGTTACGATGTCTTTACTTTTTTGAGTATTGGTTTTAGCTGAAGTACTGCTCAAATGAGTAGTAGCAGTTTGAGCTTTTGCTGCCATTTGCTGGGCAGTTACTTTGGTGCTTACCAACAAGGCCATTACTGATGCCATCGCTATTTTAAAGCTAAACCCTACTTTATTTGGGTACAACACCGCTGGCTGGTTCAGCCGATGCAGTTGAAAGGTATCGATGCGTCCACAGATAGGCTGTGTGGTCTTTTTAAAATAAAGCTGCAGCTGGGCGGTAGTCATTTGCGTAAAATCTATTACTTCGGTGCTACAGTGGCTGCAGAATTTACCATTGGCGGTTTGGGCCATTTGTTCCCAAGATTGCCCACAAGGTTTTGGAATATCTACGGTAAAGCTATTCTTCATTTCGTCTCTTTTTTATAAAGACGCAGAGGCTAGCTGTTTTCCATAAAGATGAAGAAAAATTCGAGTTTCGTTGTTCGTTCGCCGTTGTTCGTTGTTCGTTTTTTGTTGATGCGTGGATTCGGGAATTTGGGGATTTGGCTTTTCGTTAATTCGAGTTTCTTTGTTCGTTCGTCGTTGATAGTTGTTCGTTTTTCGTTCGTCGTTCATTAGTTCATTTTCTGCAAAGCGAAATCCCCAAAGGGCTCTGCGTAGTTAATCCCGTTACACCGGGAGATTATTTGGTGGTTGGGTTGATTGGAGAATTGATATATTTACGGCAAAATCATCTAATTTCAGGAAATGAGCATTGCAGCAAGTATTTTTAATTGGAGTGGCGGTAAAGACAGCTGTTTGGCGCTGCACCACATCTTGCAAAATCAACGTTTCGATATCAGATACCTACTCACTACAGTAAACCAAACTTATAATCGGGTAAGCATGCATGGCGTACGCGAAAGTCTTTTAGTTGAGCAGGCAAACAGCATAGGCCTTCCACTGTACCGGGTAAAGCTGCCGGAGTTGCCAGATATGGCCACGTATGAACTAGCAATGAATAAACACCTTACTACGCTTAAAGCCGAAGGTATTACCCATGCCATATTTGGAGATTTATTCTTAGCTGATTTAAAGGCCTATCGGGAAAACAAGCTTGCAGAGATAGGACTAAAAGCTGAATTTCCGCTTTGGAAAAGAGATACCAAAGAAGTGTTGAAAGAATTTATTTCCCTCGGTTATCAAACCATTATAGTATGTACCCAACAAGGCTTAGAAGATTTTTGCGGCCGTGTTATAGATGAGCATTTTGTTAATGATCTTCCGGCAGGCATAGATCCATGCGGCGAAAATGGAGAGTTTCATACCTTTGTATTTGATGGGCCACTGTTTAAAACACCCGTTAATTTTACCTTGGGAGAAAAAATATTTAGAACTTTTCCAGCACCTGATGGCGAAACCGAACAGGGGTATTGGTACATAGATTTGATAGAAAAGGATGGGATGGAATGAGAGAAGGAGCAAATCATCACTCCCCTACACATTAACCCCAAACAAATATCCCACCAACGCAGAAAGGCCCATAGCAATAGAACCCCAAATGGTAATGCGCAAAATAGCTTTAGCAATGCTAGAACCGCCAGTTTTAGCTGCCGTAGCACCTAAAACCATCAAAAAAATTAGCGTAGCACCATATAGCCAATACTCCATGTGTTTTACTGGCGCCAATAATACCACTAACAAGGGCATTAGCCCGCCTACGGTAAAAGCTGCTCCCGAAGCCATTGCCGCCTGTATAGGATTGGCCTTGCTTACTTCGTTAATACCAAGTTCATCACGCACATGGGCCGCCAATGCATCTTGCTCGCTAAGTTCTACCGCCACCTGCATGGCCGTTTCCTTTTTCAATCCGCGTCTTTCATAAATTTGGGCCAAAATTTGTAGTTCTTCCTCTGGCATGGCCTTTAGTTCAGCTTTCTCCCTTTCAATATCTGCCTTTTCGGTATCCGTTTGCGAACTTACCGATACGTACTCGCCAGCCGACATAGACAAAGCTCCAGCTACTAGACCCGCTACCGTAGCCAATAAAATAGGCTCTCTGGTATTACTTGCCGCAGCTATGCCAATGGCTAAACTAGAAATAGAAATAATGCCATCATTGGCACCCAAAACCGCAGCCCTAAGCCAATTGCTTTTATGGATGTAATGTTGCGCTAAATAATTTTCGATCGTAATCATACTCATGAGTTAATGCCTTGGTTATTACAATATAGGACTATTAGCCGAGTGATGCTTAAAAAGCACAGCAAATGTATGCACACCTGTCTGGTAGCTATACGTAATTCCAAACTGGTGCAGCTCTACAATTTGTTTAACAATGGCCAAGCCAAGTCCCATACCTTCTGAAGATGGCGACTTGTAAAAACGCTCAAAGGCTACTTTATCATCTAAGGGCTCGTTAGCGCCTGTATTGCTAACCCACAAACCTTCACTGTTCAGTTTAATATCAATGTTGCCGCCTTCCTTATTGTGTCTTATAGCGTTACCAATTAGGTTATCTAATAAAATATCGGCCAAATACCTGCTCATTAGCAAGCTATGATTTTGTAAGTTTACATTTACAACAATGCCGTTTTGCTGTGTAAATTCTTGAAAATACTGAAGCTTCTCTATCAAAACGGATTTAAGGTTGAGCTGCTCTCTATCCGTAAGTAAATTGTTATCAATTTTTACCAATAACAATAAAGACTGATTGAGCTTAGTAAGTTTGGCCGTAGCCCTATACAAATCGATCAAATTTTTGCTCTGCTCTTCACTCAAGTCGGCAGACTGCAACATCATATCTAGTTTAGCATTAATTACCGCAATGGGTGTCATCATTTCATGCGAAGCATTCTCTGTAAACAACTTAATTTCCCTGTAGTCTGATTTTACCCGCTGCGAGATATCTACAATGGCATCGTTAAGTTCTTTAAATTCGGCAATAGAGGTACTTACCTGTGCAAAGTTTTGTTCTTGGTTAAGGTTAAATGATTTTAGGTTAAGCAACAATTGTTTAAAGGGCAGCCACATTCTCTTCATCATGTAGCGGCTTACCAGCAATAGCAGCAGCAACAAGGCCAATACAGGCAAAATAATTACTAAGAAAATACTTTTCGCTTGGTCGGCATGGGCAATTTTAGAAGCTATGATCTTAACACGATAAATTTGCCCACCCATCTGTAAGTCCTCTTCCAAATATCTACCCGTTTCTTCTACCTGTTTTTTGGCGTTATAGAAAATGGTGTCCCCGAAATGTCTTTTTAAACTAACCTGCCTAATTTGATGGTATTCGATCACCAGATCTTCGAAAGCGGTATGTGCCGGAAAACTTTCTTTTTTTGTGGTATAATCTTTTACCTCCAACAACTCCTCTACCAAGTAATTATCTAGCTGCTTGTTTAGGTAATTGCTTAGGGTATGGTAAAAAAGATAGCCTATCAGCAATAAACCTGCTATACTGGTAATCAATAGCACCCTATTATATGCAGTAAACAACCTCATTCGTCGGTAAATTTATAACCTACACCATACACCGAGTGGAAATAATCTTTACAACCTGCATCTACTAGTTTTTTACGCAGGTTTTTAATGTGTGTATAGATAAAGTCGAAGCTGTCGGCCATATCAGCATGGTCGCCCCAAATGTGCGTTACCAATGCCGATTTAGCAATTACTTTAGATTTATTAGCCAAAAAATACAGCAAAAGATCAAATTCTTTACGGGTAAGGTTAATACTTAGGTTATTTACTTTTACGGTTTTACGCTGGATATCAATAGTTAATTCGTTAAAAACGATAAGATCATTGCCTTTAAAAGACCTGCGCCTTACCACCGCCAAAATACGGGCACTCAGTTCCGAAAGATGAAAAGGCTTGATCAAATAATCATCAGCACCTAAGCTTAAACCTTCTATGCGCTGATCTATCGAACTTCGGGCGGTAATGATAATGACACCATCGCTTTTATCTTCTTTTTTAAGTTGTTGCAGCAGCTTTAAACCATCGCCATCTGGCAAGGTAAGGTCTAGCAAAATACAATCATAATCATACAAGGTCATTTTTTCTGAGGCTGTATCGAAACGGTCGGCAAAATCGCACACATTACCTTCGGCCTTTAAATAATCCATGATGTTTAAGCGCAGTATTTCTTCATCCTCAACAACTAAAATCTTCATAAGCTATAGCGTTAACTAGACCAACAATTTAGTTATTTATATTTAATATTTAATGAAATGATGTTAGAACTCATGTTGATATTTTTGCTGTAATGCCCATAGCGAAGCTCTAACATGCTTAACCGTTGAAACCCTAACACACCTTTTGGTGGAGCCAAACGTATACCCAAGCCATAAAAGTTGCTATTAAATTTAGATAAATCGTAATTGCTGTTGTAATATTGATCTGCAATGGTATGGCGCTGGTAAGGGGCAAAATATTTAGCCGCCGTTTGGCTATAGTAGCGGTAAAATGGACTAATTGAAAAAAATGGACTCATTTTAACTGGCAATTCCAGTTCGGCTGTATGTGCGTTAAGCCCCCAATTATCGGTATAAAAACGGTAGTAAGTTTTTATGATCAGGTTATCGCCTAAAAAGTAATTGGCCCTAAAACCCAATGGCAGTTTAAAGCGGCTGCTAGGTAATTTTTCTTGATGTACACTGCCATCGGTAAAATACACCCTATGAAACGGCAAACTTAGGTAACCATTTTGCTGCACCACATCGGCAAGTAGCATGAGCTGTAGGCGCTGGTTAACAATTTGCGAGTAAGATAATGAACCAGCAAAGGTATTTCTTGCGGCCGTTCCCCCCGTTTCATGCTCGCCGCCGTTGGGCCTAAATTCTATAGGCAAAATTAGGGTAACTTGGTCTAAATAGGTTTGAAATTTAGCCGTAAACTCGCCATTTCTATCTTTGGTTTTAGCAGAAAAAGCTACGTTACCACCAAAAGAAAGGTAATCGTACTCGGCAGATGAGGATAGGCCAAAAGCCAAAGTGGTTCCTTTTTTCTCATTCTCTATGCTCCAACTTAAAGAAGGATAAATGCGTGCATCGGCATGAGAAGCAGAAGAGTTGGCCTGCAAATCAATTTGATCTGAGGAGGCTGAGGTATAATGATCTATGCCTACCTCTAAGCCAAAGGTATGTTTACGTTCTTTGCTATCGTATTTGGTAAGCTTTACGTCAAATACATTAGCAATATCGGTTAATTTTTGCGAACCTATACCTCCTGTTACCGCTGCATTGTTGCCATCCTGAGTGTAGTAGCTAGATACCAAATTAATTTCTTCAAATTTTAGCTTGCGGCTTTGGTAACCAGTGTTTTCTGCTTTTGGACTAGTTTGTGCGAAGCTTGGGTGCAGCAGGGCAAAGGCCGTAGCTACCGTTAAAAATACTTTTTTCATCAGTATAAGTTTAGCGTAAGATGATTTGTATTAACTTAAAAATTTGCGAATTAATTACAGCCGCAGCCGCCGCCACTTTTACCTGCGTTGGCTCCAGAAGCTCCCTCTCGGTAGCCTTGAAAACTTAACTCTGTTTTTTCTACCTTTCGGTTGGCTAAAGCCATTTCCGCATCATTTAATCTATTTTTTTGGTATTCCTTTACCGTAGTACAGGAAGTTGCCAAAGCCAGTAGGCCTAGCCATAGCATAAGCCGCACATGGGGTTTTCTTGATTTTATGTTCATTTGAGATTGATATTTCTACTGGTGTAAATTCGATTTTCGTCATCGATAATGATACAAGCCAAATAATGGATCTGGTTGATGAGGTTTAAACCGGCCTTAACCCCCATAATGGTTACCGGAGTAGCCATGGCATCGGCTATTTCTGCATTGGGACTAATGATAGTTACGCTTTTAATGCCTGTTACAGGCAATCCGGTTTTAGGGTTAATGGTGTGCGAATATTTGATGCCATCAATCATCACATATTTTTCGTAATTGCCAGAAGTGGCCACTGCCATATCGTCAACATTAAGGTAAGAAAAAGGCAAATGCTTATGATCTGGGTTAACTACGCCAATGGTCCAAGGCTGACCGCTAGGCTGAGTACCCCATGCGGTAAGATCTCCAGAGGCATTTACTATCCCATTGGCTACCCCTTCTCTTTTTAATAAAGCCTTGACCATATCTGCAGCATAGCCTTTTCCTATGCCACCAAAGCCAATGCGCATGCCTTTTTCCTTTAGTTTTACCGTGCCATTTTGGTGATCTAAAATGATGTTTTGATAATTGATGAGCCTAACCATAGCTTGAGCTTGAGCTACGCTGGGCAATGTGCTCATGTGTTGATCAAAATTCCATAGCCTCTTATCAATAGATCCATAAGATAGGTCAAAAGCCCCATCGGTAACGCTAGAAATCCTTAGGGAACGCTCAATAAGGTTAAACACTTCCTGATCAACCTTTACAGCTGCCACACCAGCTTGTTGGTTAATTTGATTGGTTTGGCTATGTTCGTCAAAGGTGGTCAGTAATCTTTCAATCCTTTTAATTTCATCCACAGCCATATCCAATTTAGCGTTGGCCCAAGCTTCATCCTCGGCTACTACCGTAAGCTCAAAGGTATTACCCATTAACCTTTGGCTGCGCTTAAACGATTGTAAACCGAGTTCAGTACTAGTGGTTAGCATCACAAATTTGTTTAAGTGTAGCGGCAAATTGTGTTGGCGTTTCATCGGGCAATCCTTCCCAAGTTTTAACTACCTTACCTTCTGCATTTAGCAGCACGGTGTAAGGAAACCTACCTCCGGGGTTGTATTGATCGGCCAATGCCTCATTTTGCTTTTTTACCTCAACAGGCAGCTGGTTTTTTTTATTACGAGGGAAATCGGCATTCACTAGTACTAAATTTTGTTCAGCCATTTTCAGAAATCCCGCATCTGTAAATATTTCTTTGTGCATACGTATGCAAGGGATACACCAATCGGAACCAGAAAAATTCAATAAAATAAGCTGGTTTTTCTCTTTGGCTATTTTCTTTGCATTCTCGAAATTAGCTTCCCAAGGGCTTGCTGATAAACCCAGCGTAAAGACTACAAACAATAATAAGGTTTTCATGCGTTGTGATATTTTAAGTTTTTATTCGAGTTAAAAAAAGGAATCAGTTACCAGCATCGCCGCCGTTAATCATATCAGATACAATTCCAGGCTGACTTCTTTTTTCGGCAACAATGACACCTATAATATGGATAACAATGAAAGACAGGATCAGATACATGACCAGCTCGTGCATTTCTTTGACATTATGCGCTATTGCATTGGATACGCCAAGTTGCTCATGAAACTTGATACTTAGCCCGCTGATGGCCATAAATGACAACATAGCATAAAAAAAGACATAGGTAAACTTCACAAAAAGGTCCTTAGCACTTGACTTATCTTTTTGTATACGATACAGCAAAAATGCTTTCTTTATTTTTTGGGATAATTTTTGGCTACTTTTTTGCGAAAATTCGCCAATAACGCGGTAAAGCAGCAATGCGGTTAGCGCATAACCAGCGTAAACGTGCCAATCCCAAACCTTTTCTTCTAAACCATGAGCTACCGCTTTGGCTTGCTGTGCCGTTAATGATACACCTGCTGGCTCAAGCTGCTGTGCTATAAACTTGGCATTGGTCTTTTTATCAAACAAAGTTGAATTTAAGAAAACAGTAATGAATGAACCGCTTATTACAATGATATTAATCCAGTGCCAAAACCTGAGGTACCCTGCATATTTTTTAGTTGCCTTGCCCATATCCGCTAAGATTTGATGTGTTAGCTAATGCAAACCTAAAATGCAATTCTGAAGAAATTCTGTAGCTAATCTTGTTGCTGTTAATTCGGGAATTGGCTAAGTGGTACCCTCCCTTTGCCCATCATAACGTCGCACAAAATTAAATCATTTCCGAAACACCCCATACCCTTTTGCGAAACTTTAATCTGTAGCCGTAGCTTTATCTTAACCAAAGATATGGTACTGATAATGTATGGTAATAAAATGTAACCGAACAACTATTGCAGGCTGGGAAACTTTTACACTGAATTGAGTGCCTTTAGAAGAAATTATAGCTGGGAGTTTAAATAGCTTAGAGATATGCCAAATTTGGAGATTTGTTAATTTGCTGTTCGAGTTTGGGATATCCCCGCATTCGGGATTAGGGAATTGCCAAACATGCTATTCTTACCTTTTAACATCGTGCAGCATCAACCAATTAGACATACATAAAAACAGCATAGTGCAAGGCCAGCTAAAAGCATAACAAAAAGAGGCTGTCTCAAAAGTAAAATAATGCCGTCATTTCGACGATCAAAGGAGGAGAAATCTCTTTCAGAATCACTTCTGAGGCAGATCACTCTCTAACGTTCGAGATGACGAGCGACTTTTTGAGACAGCCTCTACAATTTATATCAAGTACATTACGTAATCGCCGCCGCAAGGGCTTAACAACCTAGGGTTTAGCTACCACAGCTTGGCTATAACTCATTTTACCATCCTTATCTACCTGAACTACCCGAACATACAATGGCTTAATGCTGGCGCCATTTCTTTCTAATTCTGCTATCCCATTGTTTTCTTTTGCACAAGACACTAGCAAAACTACAGCAAACAATACCATTGCTGCTTTTAACCACCTGTTGCGTACCGCAGGCAGTAAAAACAAGCCCAACAAACCTACACCGGCCATTAGGGTGCCGCTCCAAGGCATGGTAAAGCTGTAGCTTAAGTTGGTAGACGACTGTCCATTCACAGCTTTACTTGCTACGGTTCCCAAATCTACCCAAGTTTGCCCGTCGGTAGCACCTTGTATCAAAAACCTATCGTTATTGCTCTCGCTCAAGGTATTCCAGGCTACGTTGAGTTGCCCCGACTGGAGTTTAGCGCTCACATTTCCAAAACTTACAGGCAACACCTCTATCGACCCAAACGCACTAAAAATACGATAATCTAAAGCAACATCTAGCGGGAGCACCGCACCGTTTATGATCAGTTCTACCTCATCAAAAGTCTGGGTACTAATAAAATACAACGGAACTACATCAGTACTGGCTAATAACGAGATGTTCACGATATTTGCTCCCGTAATTGTTTCTCTTAGCACACCGCCCAAATAGGTACGTAGAGAGAGGTTACTTTGCAGCAACGAAACGGATAGCACCGACGAAAACTGCACCCTAAACCCTGCAAAATAACCTGCTGGAGCAAAGGTAGTTCCTTGCGGAAAGTTAAGCTTGGCACGTATAGCGTAAAGAGGATCGGTATAGGTAAGAGGGGCATTAAGCAGCCCGGATATGGAAACATAATTGTTTAAATCGGCATCGGCCACATTACTGGCACCATTAAGCGTTGCTGCTACGCAAGTACCCCCAGAAGGAGCTGTAGCCGAGAAATTTCCTGCAGGATCAGCAAAGTTAGACGTATAATTTTGTGCGTTTGCATTTAGCGAAAAAATACAGATGATCCATACAGTAGTTTTAAAAACTTGACGATATACCGAGGTTAAAGCAACCTCTTTCAGTAAGAAATTTATCATGACAATTAGATTTAGGTTATAACTATTGAAAGATTTATACTAAAGGGATGACCGGTACCAAGACCAGCCGATGATGGAAACTTATGGAGCTAGAGGCTGTACGCCCCAACGAAGAATATTGATACACCACATGATCTGTTACTTTTTATGAGGTAACAGCCCGCAATTTAATTTGTTAGTTAACCAGCTGAATTTCAGGTACAAATACAACATAAAAGAAAAATAATACGGGGAATTAGGGGGAATATACGCCAAGAGTTCTTAGATATAGTTATAGCTCGTGACGCATTTACAGGGCTTGGCTAAATTGAATAGAACAAAAAGAACCGAGCGAATAATAGGCCAATGGAACAAGTGCTGATTACGATCATAGCCCTTGCAATTTTCTGGCTACTTGCACTTCATTACCAACACCTAATTTCTTACAAAAGCAAAAACCTTACAACTTGTAGTGCTTAAAAGTTACAAATACTGAATTTGATGATAATTTAGTATCACTATTGCACTTACCTGTTAACGCATCCTTTAACCAGCCTTATAAAATTTGGCTCCAGCCCTTTTCAGGTACAACAATGCAATCGTTTAATGCTAATGATACAAACCGACATTAAAAGAAGTAAGCAACTTACCCAAAACTATTTTCAGTTTCTGGACACACATATTATGGAAGTGGCTCTAGGGAAGGCTACTAGTTTTATGCAGATTAACCAGATTGCCAAGGAACTGTTTGTGTCTCATCAACACTTAACAGATACAGTACAGCAAGAAACAGGTAACCACCCCTGCCATTTCTACGATCTTAAAATTATTGAGCAGGCAAAACGGATGCTTATTGATACAAACTATTCTATCTCGGAGATTGCCAGATTGCTTACTTACGACCCTTCAAATTTCCTGAAATTCTTTAAGAAACTAGAAGGTAAAACACCAGGGCAGTTCAAAAAGGAAAACGGAAAGTAAAATTTCCGAAAAGTTCACCACGATATTTTTTTCGGAAATAAACACCTTTACAAATAATTAAATATCTAACTATAAAAATTAAAAAAATGAGTAGAAACGACGTAAATGGAAAAGTGGTTCTTATTGCTGGTGGCGGTAAAAACCTAGGTGCATTATTAAGTAAAGATTTCGCTGCTAAAGGCGCAAAATTAGCCATACACTACAACAGCGAAAATTCTAAAGCAGAAAGTGAAAAAACTTTAGCCGAAGTAAAAGCAATGGGTGCAGAGGCCTTCTTGTTTCAGGCAGATTTAACCAAAGTAGCTAACATTGCCAAACTATTTGATGAAACTATTGCCAAATTTGGAGGTGTTGACATTGCCATTAATACAGTAGGTATGGTGTTAAAGAAACCATTTACAGAAACCACAGAGGCAGAGTACGATGTAATGTTTGGCGTAAATTCAAAATCGGCTTATTTCTTTTTGCAAGAAGCGGGTAAGAAAATAAACGATAATGGTAAAATCTTTACCATAGTTACTTCGTTATTAGCAGCCTATACTGGTTTATATTCTACTTACGCAGGTGCCAAAGCTCCTGTTGAGCATTTTACCAGAGCAGCTTCTAAAGAGTTTGGTGCAAGAGGTATTTCGGTAACCGCAGTAGCACCAGGCCCAATGGATACTCCTTTCTTCTACGGCCAGGAAAGTGATGATGCTGTTGCCTACCACAAATCGGCTTCGGCGTTGGGTGGTTTAACAGACATTAAAGACATTGCGCCTTTAGTAGAGTTTTTAGTAACCGAAGGATGGTGGATTACTGGACAAACCATTTTTGCAAATGGCGGATATACGACTAGGTAAAATCAATTTAAATTAACACGAGAAAGGTAGGCAACACGTTTGTTTACCTTTTTCTTATCAACAACAAACTATGGCTATAAAAATATTAAACTCCATTTTAATACTTGTTGCGGTATTTATGGGCTTAAAACAAGGCTGGGCAATGCTATCTAGCAAACCAGAAATGCTAGAAATGTTTAGCAAGTGGAATTTTTCTAAAACAGCAATAATGGTTAACGGAGCTGTAACTATAATAGCAGCCTTGTTAATTTTGTTTCCCAAGACTTTTGTATGGGGCAATTTTTTAATGGCCGCAGGCATTTTAATGATCATTTGCCTGCAGTTGTGGCACAAAGATTTAAAGGGGGCGGCAATAGAAATTCCATTCTTATTGCTTAACCTCATTATTGTGTACTTACAACACCCTTTAAAGAGCAATTAAAATGAGAATTATAATTCTATTAGTCATGTCTGTACTGGCATTAAACGCTTGCGGACAAAGCAATAAAAAAACTACACCTCAAAAAGCACAAAAAATGGAGCTCACAAAAATCTCAAACGAAAACGTAAAAAAAGCCATAGCAGCTTTACAAGCTAATGATAAAAGTGCTTGGTACAGCTATTTTACTAGCGATGCCATTTTTACTGATGATGGCAGAACACTATCCTTCAAATCTTTTTTTGATAACGCCTTTGACAAAAAAGAAAAGTTTTTAGATATAGACAAAGTAGCCAATGAAGGAAAAGACATATATGGCCAATTTGAGGCAGGGCAATGGGGTACTTTCCGTGTGTTTTTCAAGTTCCATCAAAATGCAGAAGGAAAATTTAACCGATTAGATATTGGACAGGCAGCAAAATAAAGCAACACTATTCTTGTTTATTTTAGGCTAATTAAAATTGTATTTGTTTGCAACATGAATTACGGATTTCATACTATGCGGATATTTGGTAAGCATCTGTAATTCATGTTGCGAACATCTTATATTTAATTTCAAATAGTTAATTCATTTTCTTTTTTTGCTATAATCGCTTCTTTAATAACGTAAGCAATTAATATAATTAGCATACCTATACCTACCTTCGAAAAACTAAATACATTATAAAAATCCAAACTTAGATCAATAAAATTATATCTCTTGTCATTTAGCACATCGGTGGTTTCCAAAAATCGAACTCCCATTATTTTTGAACTGATATAACCAAAAATAAAAGCGATAATTTCCTTACATATCATTAACCAACCAAAGCCCGCAATAAGTTTAAATGTGCTCTGCTCAAAAATCTTATCCACCATATATCTATTAAGCAGCTTAATTAAGAGCCAAAAGAATAAAATGGTAAACAATAAATCTAGTTGCTCTGACAAACCAAAAAAGAACGAATATTTCTTATTGGTAGAACTTACATAAGCTTCAACGGGTTCACTTATTGTAAAACTATTAAAAACCGTAACCTCTTCATTTTCAAAAGAGCTTATACTACTGGCAGTTACCGCTGTTATTGTCCTGTTCTTACTTTCCTCACGCCGCTTATTTGAAAAAGAAAGATCTTCAAATTCATTATGAATACGTCTTTGACCATCCTCGTAGCTAATTACCGTATCTGGAATGCTTAACCGCAGCTTCGTTTTTAGTTTATAGCCTTTTTGAGTAGAACCGAAGGTAAAATCGCCATAAGTTGCATAGGTTTTCATCTTAAACAAGCTTGCCGAGATATTTACTAAAAGGGTAATTACTAAGAGTACAAAACCCAGCAGCAAAAATGATCTAAGCACTCTAGCCACCCAATAGTATCTTACTTTTTTCATCTAATTTGTTTTTGTAAGGTTATTAAAATTTATTTTGTGTTGATTTTTATTTACTAACTGCCTATATTTTTACACACCTGCATTCGTCTGTTGTCAGCACTTCCAAAACTCTTGTCAGCTAAAAGTTTGATTTTAGTGCAAATGCAACAAAAATTCGTTTACAAAACTAGATATTTATTTTTATTTAGCAACATATATTTATTGAAATTCAATAAATATTAAATTCTAATCAAAAAACATAAAGTATAGACACACCATAAACTTGGAATGATTTTTGCTACAAACAAATCGTTCAAAAATACATGACAAAACATAACATTTTCAGTAATTTAAGTTTCTATTCCGCATAAAAAACGTATTTTTGCAGAATCGAAAAATCCAACGAGGACCAATACATATAAATGAGACAACTCAAAATAACCCAATCCATCACCAATCGCGAAAGTCAATCGCTAGACAAGTACTTACACGAGATTGGAAAAGTAGATTTAATCACCGCTGAAGAAGAAGTAATTTTAGCTCGTAAAATACGTGAGGGAGATCAAGCCGCTCTTGAAAGATTAACAAAAACCAATTTACGTTTCGTGGTTTCGGTAGCTAAACAATACCAAAACCAAGGTTTAACGCTCGGAGATTTAATTAATGAGGGAAACTTAGGCTTGATTAAGGCAGCCAAACGTTTTGATGAAACTAAAGGTTTTAAGTTCATTTCTTATGCGGTATGGTGGATTCGTCAGTCTATTTTACAAGCTATTGCAGAGCAAAGCCGTATTGTACGTTTGCCTTTAAACCAAGTAGGTTCGTTAAGCAAAATTAGTAAAGCGTTCTCTAAATTGGAGCAAGAATACGAGCGTGAACCTTCTCCAGAGGAATTAGCTGACATTTTAGAAACTACGGTAGATAAAATCTCTGATACTTTGAGTAACTCTGGTCGTCACGTATCTATGGATGCTCCATTTGTGCAGGGAGAGGAAAATACATTATTAGATGTATTAGAAAATCACGAGCCTAATACCGACAGCAACTTAATTAACGAGTCGCTTTCTGAGGAGATTAAACGTTCTTTATCAACCTTAACAGAAAGAGAACGCGAAATTATTGTGTTATTTTTCGGTTTAAGCACTAACCACCCACTTTCTTTAGAAGAAATTGGAGAGAAGTTTAACTTAACCCGCGAGCGTGTACGCCAAATTAAAGACAAGGCCTTACAGCGTTTACGCCACACTTCAAGAAGTAAAATTTTAAAATCTTACTTAGGCTAACCTCAAAATAAAAGCCTACTTAGTGTAAGTTAAACACACTGTTATACAATATTTTACAAGAAAATAAAAGTAAAAAAGATTGGGTACTCGCTCAATCTTTTTTACTTTTGCGGCAATTTCTAACCAAAATAATTTTCTTGTATGTCTAATAAATATCAGTCGGAGTTTCAAAACTGGATTGAAAAAGAAAAAAAAGCACTTGAGTTAATTAAGTGCGTAGGCCATCTGTGGTTCGATAGATCTATTGAACTGGTGCTTTTCCGTAAACCACTGTTTGATGTAGGCAGTAGCGAAATTTTAGCTTATCACCATTATGCAAAAGAAATCAGCGGAAAAGACATTTCGATCTACGAAACTTTAGAATTGGCCAATACCATTGCCAAGTCTAGTTTAGCGCCATCTCGCATTGATGTAGGCAGGCTAGCCTCTGAATGGCTTGATGAAAGCAATACGCAATCTTCTATGCACGATTTCATCATCAGTAAATTGGGCAAACACATTGGCAAAGATAAGATGAGCTTAAAACCAAAAGACGTAGTTTTATACGGCTTTGGTCGCATTGGTCGCATTGCAGCAAGAGAATTGATTGTGCAGGCCGGAAAGGGCGAGCAATTGCGTTTGCGTGCCATTGTAACACGCAGCTACAGCGACGAAGAACTCACCAAACGTGCCGAGTTGTTACGTACCGATTCTATTCATGGCCCTTTTAATGGTACTATTGTAGAAGATCATGAAAATAAGGCACTCATTATTAATGGCCAAACGGTTTACCTCATTGCCGTTAAAAATCCAGAAGACGCAGATTATACGGCGTACGGCATTAATGATGCCTTGGTGATTGACAATACCGGCGTTTTTCGCGATCGCGAAGGGTTAAGTAGACATCTAAGCGCAAAAGGCATAAGCAAAGTACTACTAACGGCACCGGCCAAAGGTGATATCCCAAATATAGTAACTGGAATTAACGATGGTGATTTTGATTTTAACGAAGAAAATATCTTCTCGAATGCATCTTGTACTACCAATGCCATTATTCCGGTTCTTAAAGTAATGGACGGCGGTTTTGGCATCGAAAAAGGCCACATCGAGACGGTACATTCTTACACCAATGACCAAAACCTGTTAGATAACTACCATAAAAAATACCGCAGAGGCCGATCGGCAGCGTTAAACTTGGTAATTACTGAAACTGGCGCAGATAAAGCGGTAGCAAAAGTATTGCCTCAATTAGCAGGCAAATTAACAGGCAACGCAGTTCGGGTACCCACACCCAATGTTTCTTTGGCTATTTTAAATCTATCATTAAACCAAGAAACCAATAAGGAAGATATTGCACAGCTATTAAAGGAGGCTTCGCTGTTTGGCAATCTTTCTGAACAATTGGAATATTCTGTTTCTAATGAGCTAGTAAGTACAGATTTAATAGGCAATAGCCATGCTTCTATTATTGATGGCCCAGCTACCATACTTTCTAAAGATGGAAAATCTGTAGTATTATATGCCTGGTATGATAACGAATATGGTTATACCCGCCAGGTAGTTAGGTTAGCTAAAAAAATTGCAGGCGTAGTAAGGTTAACTTATTATTAACAGTGAGTTCGGGTTAAGCGTTACCCTCTAACTTTGTCTAATTCGTATTTGACCTGTTTTCCTAGCTGGCCGCCGCTGGGCTCCTACTTTTTGACCGCAAAAAGTAGCAAAAACTCTCGGTTGCCTATTTTTCTTTCGAAGGAATTGCTTTGGCTTATCGGTGCGACCCGAAAAATAGGAGACCGAAAATTAGCGGAACGGAGATTTGAGAGGCTATCGCTAGCAAATAGCCTATTTCTCTTATCCCGAACTCCGTTATTTAGCATTTATCTAGAGAGCAATCAAAAACAATGAATAAAATGATTGCTCTCTGTTATTACTTATCGATTGACCTCTGTATGGCAACAAACTAAAAACGAGCAATTATCCAAAAAATAAGTGAAGTGCTTTATGATTTTTGCTCCTGCATTTTTTGCTGCCGGTAAGCTTCACGAAAATATTTGAATGGCACCCAAAGCATGCCAAAACATTCGCCATGGTGCTTACCCAAATGCTTATGGTGCATTTTATGTGCCCGTCTAATTGCCTTTAGATAAATATTATTGGTATTTCTAAACCATTTGAAACGCTGGTGAATAAAAATATCATGCACCATAAAATAACAAAAACCGTAAAGGGTAATTCCACCAGCCACAGCCATCATAATTACATAGCCATAGATAGAACCAAAAAGAAACAAAAGGATAGCAGGCGTGGCAAAAATTAAGAAAAAGAAATCATTTTTTTCAAAAACCTGTCCGTCATCTTTTTTATGATGATCTTTATGCAAGAACCACAAAAACCCATGCATTAAGTACCTATGAGCTAGCCAAGCTACAGATTCCATTACGATAAAGGTACCTAGTATACAAAGTATTATTGTTAAAACCATTTTAAGCCGCTTTAAATATATTCAGAATTTGAGCTGTTCTGTAGTCGAAAATTTGCTCTAACTTACTTCGCACTATTAAAGCATTCGCCAACCTACCCAACCAACCAAATGAAATGGCATAGGTAACGTGATCTTTCATTAGTACTTTTCCGTCTTTTTCTTCAAAAGTATGTTCATGGTGCCAATAGGCATAAGGGCCTTTCAACTGCTCATCAACAAAACTGTGAGGAGCATTTACCGAACTAATTTGGCTTAACCATTTTAATGGAACACCAGCTAATGGCCTAACAACGTATTCGATCATTAAACCGTTATGAATGTGTTGTGGCAAATTAGGGGTAACCACCTTAAATTCCATTTCTGCAGGCGTAATTTTAGACAAATTGCTTGGATTACTAAAAAAATCCCAAGCTTCCAGAAGGGTAATAGGAAGTATGGTTTCTCTATACAATTGATATTTTTTCATCTTAGGCCACTTTATTTAAAATCTCTTTGTCTACTACTTCTGCTAATATAATTTTAAACCAGGGAGTGTATTTAGAAGGATTATTTTTTACATCTTGTTTTAGCTCTTCCAAGCTCACGTAAGACCAATCAGCCACTTCGCTCTTATCAGGCTTAGGTTCGCCAGAAAATCTCCCAAAAAACACGTGATCAAACTCATGCTCAAATAGCCCACCTCCTACGTCAGCTTTGTAAATAAAACTATAAACCCAATTGGTAGCGCATACTATACCCATTTCCTCTTTCAAACGTCGATCTACAGCAACTTGCAGCGCTTCTTCTGCCCGTGGATGGCTACAACAAGTATTTGTCCACATACCGCCGCAATGGTACTTATCTACAGCACGCTGCTGCAACAACACTTCATTTCTATCGTTTAAAAGAAAAACGGAAAAAGCACGATGTAGTTTTGCTTCTTGATGTGCCTGCATCTTTTCCATCACCCCAATTTCCCTGTCTTCTTGGTCTACTAATATTACATTTTCCATTTATTTGGCAATCTCTGCTAATTGTTGCTTTTCTGTATAAGTTAATTTTTGCTGCTTCATAAACGCAACAATGGTTTTTACAAGCTCTTGGTCTAAGACCTGTTTGCGATTTAAACTTTTAAAAATAAGCATCTTGTCTGCTTCTACATCATCATTATAACCTAAAATAGCTGGCGCCGAAACCTGCGTTGCATATCTCAAAAACACCAATTCTGCATTGTTACTGTCTTTTGCAATAGCTGCATTCAGCATCTTTTTACCTGTATTAAAGTAACTGAGCTTGGCGATAGGATTAAACACGTGCTTGGCCATGATCATTTTAGTTGCCCCTGTATAGCCCATTACAAAAGCGCTTGGTTCTTGTTTCGACAACATTACCAGTAAGCCCTTTGCTGTTTGCTTACTATCTACAGATTTAACGTACATCGCCCTAATGCTCTGTTTTGAAATTTCTGAATGCGATAAAAAAAATATTGATACAACTACTAAAATTGGTTTAGCCCACATTTGCCGATAATCTTTCCGGAGCCTGCGGCACAAAAAAGGTATTTAACATGAGTAACGCCTTTTGGAAATCTGGCACTCTTACCCTTCTTTCCATAATGTGCTTGGCAGGAATTTCCTGTATTTTTCTAAAAAGTGATTTATAATAAATATAGGCCAAATATACACCCTTTTTAGCGCAACGAGGCAATTTCAAAATACCGTTTAGCGCTTCATCAAATTCTGCATTGATTTCTTGCTCAATAATTGCCTTGTCTTCTTCGGTAAAACAATTAAAATCCATGTTAGGAAAATACATTCTGCCCAGTTCATAATGGTCTGCTTTGATGTCTCTTAAAAAATTAACCTTTTGAAAAGCAGAGCCTAATTTCATTGCCGAATGTCGTAACTGAATGTACTGAGCCTGATCTCCATTGCAGAAAACCTTTAAACACATTAAGCCTACCACCTCGGCAGAGCCAAAAATGTATTTTTCATACAATTGCTTGGTATAAACTTGTTTATCTAAATCCATCTCCATGCTATCTAAAAAAGCTTCGATCAACTCTACATCTATTTGATATTGGTTTACCACTTGCTGAAAGCTATTGACTATTGGATTAAGGCTAATTTTATTTTCTAAAGCAGCGAATGTTTCCGCTCTCAACTGCGTTAAAAGACCTTTTCTGTCGAATTCGTGAAATGAATCTACAATTTCATCTGCCAATCTTACAAAACCATAGATCGCAAAAATCGATGGGCGAATAGTCGCCGATAGAAATTTTATACCCAACGAAAAGGAAGTACTATATTTTTGAGTGGTAATTTGGCTGCATTTTGCTGAAACCTGATCAAATAGTGCTTTCATCTGCTTTATTATTTTTGATGCTTTACAATGTAATTGGCTACTACCTGTCCGGAGATAATGGCGGGCGGAACACCAGGACCTGGAACAGTAAGCTGACCTGTATAGTATAAGTTTTTTATTTTTTTATTTCTTATTGATGGCTTTAAAACGGCAGTTTGCCCTAAGGTATTAGCTAAACCATAGGCATTGCCTTTAAAAGCATTATAGTCTTTCACAAAATCAGTATAGGCGTAAGTAGTTTTGCTAACAATGTTTTCTTTAAAAGCTTCACCACAAAAATCTTCTAACCGCTCTACTATTTCATCAAAGTACTTAGTCCTTATCTCTTCTGTATCTTGTAAACCTGGTGCAACAGGAATAAGTAAAAATAAATTTTCCATACCTTCTGGTGCCACAGAAGCGTCTGTTTTTGATGGACAACATACATAATACAGCGGATTTTCTGGCCATTGCTGTGTTTCATAAATAGCTTTAGCATGTGTATCAAAATCCGTTTCGAAAAACAGGTTGTGATGCTGTAGTTTAGGCATTTTTTTATTTACACCAATATAATATAGCAAGCAAGATGGCGCCATTACTCTTTTATCCCAATAGTTTTCAGAATAGTTTCTAAACGCCATTGGCAACAAATGTTGATCTATATGGTGGTAATCGCCAGCGCCTATCACGAAGTCGGCTTCGATATCGCCACCCGAAGTAATTACCTTTCTCGCCTTATATTCGGAAATTTCTATCGATTCTACCGTAGTACCGGTTTTAAACTCTACGCCTTTTTCTACTGCTAGCAGATACATCGCTTCAGCCAATTTACCAAAGCCACCCATTGGGTACCAAGTACCTAATTTGATATCTGCATAGTTCATCATGCTATATAAAGCTGGGATATTTTTAGGTACAGCACCCAAAAACAATACTGGAAATTCTAAAAGTTGTAATAGCTTGGGCGATTTAAAATAGCGGCGAACGTGTTTAGCGAACGACTGTAGTAAATCTAGTCTTGCAGCAGCCTTCATTACCTTAAGCTCCATAAATTCGAAGATGCTTAAACCCGGCTTATGTACAAATTCATTGATACCAACGTTATATTTATATTCAGCTTCGGCTAAAAACTTATCTAATTGAATGGAACTTCCTTTCTCAATTTCTTCAAAAGCATTTTTTAATGATTGATAGTTTGCGGGCACAGAAAGCACATCATCTTTTGCATAAATTACTTGATAAGATGGCTCCAAGCGTTTAAGCTCAAAATAGGCTGAGGTAGATTTACCAAATTGATTGAAGAATTGTTCCATTACTTCGGGCATCCAGTACCAACTTGGCCCCATATCAAAAGTAAAACCATCTTTTTTAAAAACCCTGGCTCTCCCCCCTATTTCTTTGTTTTTCTCTACTACAGTTACCTGATGACCTTTATCTGCCAAGGTAATAGCCGCACTTAAGCCTGCAAAGCCAGCTCCAATAATTACGGTGTGTGGGGAAGTTTTACGCATCATTTCTGGGTATAAAACAAACATACGTTTATTTTGTTTAACTTATTGTAAAAAATATTAAACAAAACAAACTCATATATTTCAGCTTTAACGGCCAATGGGGATCATAACGGCAACAGCAAGATACGAGAATAATTTTAGAACCTAGTTGCTAGGCCTTTAAGCGTTTCGAACAATTGAAAATGAGATGGCAGCGTTGGCTGAGACTCATAAATACCTATGCTAGCAATAAATACCTGTTTAGTAGGTGGAACTATTTTTAATTTATTGACAAAGGCTGTAATATCTCCCAAGGCAATAGAATTGGATACGCTTATAACCAAAATATCAGGATCACTGATTTCTAAAATCCTGGGCAAATCTGCTAATGGTACAGCTTGGCCCAAATAAATGGTTCTATAACCTTTATTTTTAAGTAGGTAATTTAGAAATAACATACCCAACTCATGAAGCTCGGTTTCTGGCAGAAACATCAGTACCTTTTTTGCTTTTGTGGGTATTTTTGTGGTTGCATTATCTATGGCAGCAACTAGTTTTTGTCGCACCATATTGCTAATAAAATGCTCTTGTGCCGGGTTAATAGAGTCTATTTGCCACATGATCCCTATTCTACTAAAAAATGGGAAAATAATGCGGTTGATGGTATCTTCGAAACCTAACCTTGCCACTGCCTTATAAAATGCCTGATGGAATAAAGTTTCATCTAAATCAATCATACTAAGCATCAACCCATCAAAAAGATCGTCGTCACTAGTTTTTACAAAACTTAAATCTTTAACTTTCTCCGTAATCTCAACCGCACTCATTTTAGCTATGTGAGAGATCTTAATCCCATTTCGGTTAAGCACATTTATATTTAGCAGTAATTTTAGATGTTCGTTACCGTAATAACGAATATTGGTTTGGGTACGTAAAGGGGTAATGATTTGGTATCGCTTTTCCCACATCCTAAGCGTAGCCGCCCGAATGCCAGTTAGCACCTCTAGTTCTTTTATAGAATATTTAGCGACGACCCCCATAACGACACGACACTTTGTTTAAGTTATTAGAATACAAATTTAAACAAAAATTGTTTTTAGTTGGTTAATTTTAGTAGATAGACAAAAACTATCAAAAAAACATTGTGCTAAATTATTTGAGCTGATAACCTTATTTTTGTTTCATGCTACAATACCTACACACTTTTACGGGACATCAAAACCCCATTTATGCACTAGTAAAATCTGATAAGGAGGGCATTTTTTTTACTGCAGGTAACGACAAGGGAGTGGTAGAATGGTCGTTAAAGGAAATGGCATTTGTGATGGTAAAGCTACCGGTGCAAAGCTCTGTCTATTATCTGCATAGTTATAACAATCAGTTATTTATTGCCGAAAGAAGTGGTGCTTTCTCTGTTTTCGATTTTGAAAAACAAGAAGTTGTTGCCAGAGTTAACGCACACCCCAAACCCATTTTTGGGATGGCAACTGTTGCTCACAAAAAGGAATTACTTACCAGCAGCGAAGATGGTACGGTTGCCATTTGGTCGCTAGGTGATTTTTCGGAACTTTGTCGCTTACCTATTTCTACGGATACAGTAAGATGCATTGCAATATCTCCAGAGGAAAAAGAAATTGCCTTTGGCTGTAAAGACGGCACTATACATATTTATAACACAGAAGACTACAGCCTAAAGCAAATTTTAAAAGAACATACGATGGCAATTACATCGATAGCTTATCATCCTTCTAGAAAATATTTGATTTCGGGAAGTAGAGATGCACAACTGAAAATTTGGGATTTACCAAATTATGAACTCAGCAAGAGTATTCCAGCGCACATGTTTGGCATTTATGATATCGCTTTTCATCCTACCCTACCTTATTTTGCAACGGCAAGCCAAGATAAGAGCATTAAACTATGGGATGCAGAAAACTTTAAGCTTTATAAGGTTATTAGTATTGAAAAAATAGGGATTGGACATAGTCACTCGATTAATAAAATAGCATGGAGCCACGACGGCCTTAAATTACTATCTACTGGTGATGACAAGAAAGTAATGGTTTGGGCGTTAGAAAGCTAGGAACCAGGTATCAGTGGTCGGGTATTAGGCAACAGTTTTAGTTGAGCGTTTTTAATTGGAGCAATGAACCAACCAACCAATGACTAGTGAACAAATGATCCAATGAACTAATTTACTACCTTTAAAAAATGAACCCAGAATTATTGAAAGAGCTTGTTGTGATGAGAATGCCTTATGGCAAATATAAAGGTTGGGTTTTGTGCGATATCCCAGAACATTACTTGGTATGGTATCAGAGCAAGGGCTTTCCGGCAGGAAAATTAGGAATGTTGTTGGCTACCTTATATGAAATTAAGCTAAATGGCTTGGAGTATTTGCTGCAACCGTTGAAAAGGTAAGCCGCTTGTCAGGCTGAGCTTGCCGAAGCATTTATAAGAACATTTCGACAAGCTCAATGTGACAAGTAATACTAGAATTTAAAGTTTAAACTCAACAAAAAGTTGCGTGTGGCCTGTGGATAAAAATACTCGTAACGACCGAAGTAACCATCTGACAAGTAAGCACCAGCACCACCATTTGCCGCATACTTTACGTCAAAGATGTTATTCACTAAGAAGTTTAAGCCAATGTTTTTAATACCTAAGGCTTTTACATTATAAGTCAAACGCAAATCATTAATAAAAAAAGCATCCAATACTCTTTCTTTTGATGATGTATTGTCTAAGTTTTGCTCCCCTACATATTTACTTACCAAAGCAATCCCAGCGTTTTTATAAGTGTATGCAAATTCATTTGAACCTATAAAACGTGGCGAATAAGCAATATTGGTATTATTATAATCGAAAGTCAACAATTCGCCAATTCTGGTATCATCATAAACATATTCGGTAAAGTTCTTGATCTTACTTTGACTTAACGTTGCTGTTGCTGCCCAAGAAAAATTCTTAACTATTTGCCAACGAGCATCTAACTCTAAACCTATACGGTAACTGTCTGGCACATTCTGACGGGTTTGCCCTCCCACTTCATTTAATTTACCCGTATTAATCAACTGATCTTTGTAAATCATGGCAAAACCATTGGCACCAATATTAAAGTTACCTTGTTGCGTACGGTAACCAAACTCAATATCTGTTAAGTTTTCGTGCTTAGGGCGTGTACCAGTATTAGAATCGGTAAAGTCTCTTCTATTAGGTTCTTTATTACCCACAGCAACGGAGGCATACACATTAGTTCTATCTGTTAGGCTATAAGTTAAACCAAACTTAGGGTTAAAAAATTCTAAACGAGCATTTTGTTGGGCAAAATTAGTAGCATCTACCTTTCCATAGAAAGAATAGAATACATTACGATACTGTAGATCTGCATAAATGTTCAGTTTATCTAGTTGATAATTTACCCTTCCAAAAATATTAAAATCACTTTTAAAAGCATCGTTATCATTATATCTATGGCGCATTGAGCCAGAACCATCGTAGTTAGCAAATTGAGCCCAAATTACTTCATCAAAATGCCTGCCCTCGTAACGGTTGTAAGCACCGCCTAAAGTAAAACTCAAATTATTTGATGGTGTATAAGCTAATGAATAGGTAGTTCCGTAAAAATCGTTATCCAACCACAAACGACGAACCAAATCAGAATTGGTCACAAATCCAGTAATATCATCAGTAACAGGGTCTCTAACCACTACTGGCGAGAGCGCATAATTCGTCAAAGCCTGATCAGCCTTAAACTCCTCATAATATCCTCTGCCATAAGTATAGTGTAAAGCAGCATTAGCTACCCATTGCTTACTTAAATTACGGGTATAAAATAGTTGATAATGATCTTGCTGGTAATTGTCTGTTTGGTTGTCGTAGGTAAAATCGTTGTGTCTACGATTGGTTTGTAGCATTTCTCGATCAATACCATTCCATGCTTGGTAAGTTTTTTCGGTACCGCTAAACACATTCATACGTAGAATATCATTTTTACCGTAATAAGCACCCGTTACAAAAAACGATTTTAAATCTGAAGAAGCTCGATCTACGTAACCATCAGATTTAATACGAGACAAACGGGCATCAAAACTAAATTTATTGTTGATTAATCCTGTTCCTGCGCTTACCGTATTTCTCCAAGTATCAAACGAACCATACGTATTGTTTAGTTCGGCATAGGCCGAGTCTCTTCTGGTGGTGGTTTGGATATTTAAACTGGCACCAAAAGCACCTGCGCCATTGGTAGAAGTACCTACGCCACGTTGAATTTGAATGTTATCTACCGATGATGCCAAATCTGGCAAATTGATAAAAAAACTACCTTGACTTTCCGCATCGTTCAATGGAATACCATTTAAAGTTACGTTGATACGTGTTGCATCGCTACCACGAATACGGATACCCGTATAGCCAATACCCGCACCCGCATCAGAAGTGACTACTACAGATGGTGTTTGGTTTAGCAAATAAGGTAAATCTTGCCCCTGATTGGTCTTTTCCAAATCAGCTTTGCTTAAATTCTTGTAGGTAAAGGCTGCGTTTTTAGCTACCCTAGTAGCGCTTACCACTACTTCATCTGCTACAAAGGAGAGTTGTTGCAAAGTGAAGTTGGCAGTTGTGTTGGCAGCTACCGTTACATTCTTTTCTTGTGTAGCAAAACCTAAATAGCTTACTATTACGGTGTAATTTCCCGCTGGTAAATTGGTAAATTCATAAATACCATCAGCGTTGGTACCCGCAGTAAAGTTTTTGTTTTTTAATTTCACTCCGGCGCCAGAAAGCGCTTTACCTTCATTTCCAGAGACTTTCCCCGAAATCTTAAACTGTGCCAACGCCACAAACGGACACAGCAACGCAGCCAAAACTGCAAATCTTAATTTTTTCAACTTCTTGTTGTTTTTAGTTAAACCCATCGGTTGTAGGGGTTACGCCCGACATTAGTTAAACTTCATAAACCATCCCTACGCCAGCATTACCTGGATCAGGTGCATTTGAGGTTTTAAGTTTTAAGTTCTAAGTTTTAAGTTTTACGTCTTTCGACTTATTACTTACTACCTATAACTTATTACTCTACGTCTCAAAATGGGTATGATCTCAGCCTTTATTTGTGTTTCTTACAAAACAAGGCACCCCTTATTGATGCTGCAAAGGTATTATTCTTTTTTGAAAAGCAAAACTTGTAGTTCTTTTTTATCGAAAGCCCCGCTTTTCATTACAAGTCCTCGTCTCGCAAGCTCGTCTGCGGGCTTTTCATTACAATCAGGTTTAAAAACGAAAGGACATCTTTCCAAACCTCGCCACCTTAACGGTACGCTTCTTTCTTTGCTGTACTCTTGTTTTCCACAAAGATTTAACAAGCATCCGCTATGTAAGGCAAATAGAGAATTGCAAATAATCCTTAACTTTAAATAACAAACCAACCCAAATGACCAAAAATTACCTCGAAAGCGTTAAAAAACAATTCCAGTATTATAAAATACTGGGCGATAAAACTTTCGCTCAGATTAGTGACGAAGCTTTATTTTGGCAATACAACGAAAACAGCAACAACATTGCTATGATTGTAAACCACCTTCACGGCAATATGCTTTCGCGTTTTACCGATTTTCTTACGGCAGATGGGGAAAAAACCTGGCGAAATAGAGATCTAGAATTTGAACATCAGACGGCTAGTAAAACGGAGATTTTAAGAAAATGGGAAGAGGGTTGGGTTTGCCTATTCAACGCAATTGCCCTATTAACCGAAGCTGATTTAGATAAAATCATTTATATCCGGAACCAAGGCCATACGGTAACGGAAGCGATCAACAGGCAATTGGCACACTACCCTTATCATATTGGACAAATTGTGATGCTCGGTAAAATGCTTGCAAATGAAGCATGGCAATCTTTATCTATCCCCAAAGGAAAATCTGAAGCATATAACGCGGAAAAATTTGCGGAGCAACCTCAAAAAGCTCACTTTACGGATGAATTTATAAACAAAACCAATCAACCAAATGAAAACTGAAATACAGGATTACAACAACCAACTGTTAACTGAGGACAAAGCAATTTGCGATTTGTTAGCCCGAACAATTTACGCTGAACTGAGCGACGCAGAAAACAAAATTTGGCATGCGCATCCGGTTTGGTTTTTAGATGGCAACCCCATTGTTGGCTACAGCAAACTCAAAAATAGCGTTCGTTTATTGTTCTGGAGTGGGCAATCTTTTGAGGAAGATCTATTACAAAATGAAGGTAAATTTAGAGCGGCCGAGATCCGATATACCGCTGTTGAGGAAGTAAACATAGTAAATCTAAAGCGTTGGTTAGCAAAAGCGGCGCACATCCAGTGGGACTATAAAAACATTGTTAAACGAAAAGGAAGGTTAGAAAGGTTAAAGTAATTATCGTTATTACTTCTGCCTTATTGCCAGTTTTTTGAAATTTATGTAAAAAAAGTCTCTCGGCAAAAGCAAAGAGACTTGAAAGAACAAATACGATTAGCTTATTTTGTTGCTATTGGATTAGCTTTTACCACCGAAAAAACATATTTACCTAAATCGTAACCTTTAAAATCGGCCACATGGATTAGCTTTACGTCTTTACGGCTTCCTTGCCTATACATCATTGCTTCTAGGGTATATTTACCACCTATTTTTACCTGCTGCGCCATATCTGCCGGCATTATACCATCTATATTTACCTGAATGTAATTTAAAATAGAACCCGATGGACGAGTATTATCATTATATCCTGCAAAAGTGCCTAACTTCACATCTTGACCGCTTATGGTGGTGTCTCTAACAGATTTTAACTGCAATGGCATATCCTTTAAGAAATTTTGCTCGTTACTCCAACGCTTTACTTCATGCTGAAACTTGTCGGTTATTTCTTCGTTAGTATTTTCACCACTAGTCCATTCTGGATGTTGGGCAACAAATTCTGACACCTTCTGTTCAATAAAAATGGACGAAGCTACAGGTGCTTCTTTGGTTTGGTTACTGGTACATGATATAGCTGCTGCAGCTACAAAAAACAGGAGAATTCTTTTCATAATTGGCTTTTTTTTCGAATGATAAAGAACGCAAGTTTTACTTTAAATTTGATATTTTACTTGTAAAAGGGTTGATACAGGAGGACAACTGAAGTGTTGTGGATTGCTGATCGCCACACTTCAAACCACAAGAACGTTATCCCAGGGTTAGTCTGAGATCGTAATGCGGTAGCTAGGTTAACCGACACGACACTGTTAAGCATTTTCAGTTTCATTTCTAACGCTTTAAGATTCCCGCCTACGCGGGAATGACGAGAAGCAGAAGATGGCGCAGAAAGATAGAAAAAACGACAAAACCGCGCTACCACTCCCAATATCGTCATCCCAGGGTTAGTCTGAGATCGTAATGCGGTAGCTAGGTTAACCGACACGACACTGTTAAGCATTTTCAGTTTCATTTCTAACGCTTTAAGATTCCCGCCTACGCGGGAATGACGAGAAGCAGAAGATGGCGCAGAAAGATAGAAAAAACGACAAAACCGCGCTACCACTCCCAATATCGTCATCCCAGGGTTAGTCTGAGATCGTAATGCGGTAGCTAGGTTAACCGACACGACACTGTTAAGCATTTTCAGTTTCATTTCTAACGCATTACGCTTCCCCCTTATGCAGGAATGACGAGCAGCAGAAGATGGCGCAGAAAGATAGAAAAAACGACAAAACTGCACTACCACTCCCAATATCGTCATCCCAGATTTAGTCTGGGATCGTAATGCGGTAGCTAGGTTAACCGACACTGTTAAACGTTTAAGTTTCATTTCTATCGCTTTAAGATTCCCGCCTACGCGGGAATGACGAGGTGCACAAGATGGAGCAGAAAGAAAAAACATCAAAGCCGCACTACCACTCCCAAGAGCGTCATCCCAGATTTAGTCTGAGATCGTAATGCGATAGCTAGGTTAACCGACACTGTTAAGCATTTTCAGTTTCTTTTCTATCGCTTTAAGATTCCCGCCTATGCGGGAATGACGTAAGTCGGCGTATAGGGCAGTGGAAAAGTGAATGCGGGAGAGAGTAAAAAAGCCTACCAGTTGTTGCTGAAGGCCTTTAAAGTTATAAATATTATTGCAGGTTACTTATAACCTACAACTCAAAACCAAACTAACTCTGCAATGCAGCTAAGCTCTCCTTAATAATCTCTATTTTCGATTCCGCATCTGCTTTTTTGTTGCGTTCGTTTTCGATGATTTCTGGTTTTGCATTTTGTACAAAACGCTCGTTGCTTAACTTCGCATCAACAGATTTGAGGAAACCTTGCAAATAGGCTAGTTCTTTGGTCAAACGTTCTTTCTCCGCATCAGCATCAACATTCTGACTCAACGGAATAAAAAACTCGTCCTTACCTACCATAAAGCTTGCGGCGCCTACAATTTTATCACTTACAAAATCAGCTTTGCTTACATTGGCCAATTTGTAAACAATGTTTAACCAATTGTTATAATTAACCTCAGAATTTGATTTAATGCTTAATTCCAGAGCCTCTTTTGGAGAAATCTGACGGGTATTTCTTACGTTTCTAATTTCCGAAACCAGCCCCTTAACCAACTCTGCTTCTTTTAACAACGCATCGTTTACCGCTCCAACTACCGGGTAATCTGCAACAATACAGCAATCCATTTCGGTACGTTCGCCAAAGAGTTCGTCGTGATACAGCTCTTCGGTTAAAAAAGGCATAAACGGATGCAATAACTTCAATATTTGCTCGAAGAAATTTACTGTGGCCGCTTTAGTAGCCGCATCAACAGGTTGCTGATAGGCTGGTTTTACCATTTCTAGGTACCAGGCACAGAAATCGTCCCATACCAATTTATAAGTAGCCATTAAAGCCTCCGATAAACGGTACTGCTTAAAGTTATGCTCAATTTCGACCAACGCCTCGCTAAAACGGCTTTCGAACCAAGCAATAGCCTGCTCGTTAGGGTTAGCCAAGTTGGCATCAGCTTCCCATCCTTTTACCAAACGGAAAGCGTTCCACACCTTACTGGCGAAGTTTCTACCTTGTTCACAGTAAGCTTCATCGAACATTAAATCGTTACCCGCAGGGCTCGACATTAACATCCCTACCCTTACGCCATCTGCACCGTACTTTTCAATTAAGCCAATTGGGTCTGGCGAATTACCTAATGATTTAGACATTTTACGGCCTAATTTATCACGAACAATACCTGTTAGGTACACGTTAGTGAATGGCTTTTTGCCCGTAAACTCACGACCAGCCATGATCATACGTGCTACCCAGAAAAATAAAATCTCTGGCGCAGTTACTAAATCATTGGTTGGATAATAGTAATTGAAATCTTTATTTTCAGGATTTTTAAAACCATCGAAAACCGAGATCGGCCATAACCAAGACGAGAACCAAGTATCCATCACGTCTTCATCTTGCTTTAAGTCTGAAGATTTGAGATTTGAGATTTGCGATTTAATTTTAGCCTCTTCAAATGCTTCTTCCTGTGTTTTGGCTATTACATACGTTCCATCTGGTAAATACCAAGCTGGAATACGCTGTCCCCACCATAACTGACGAGAAATATTCCAGTCGCGAACATTTTCCATCCAATGACGGTATGTGTTCTCGAACTTGTTAGGAATTAAGTTGACCTCGCCGTTCAATACATCATCTAAAGCGGGTTGTGCAAATTCTTTCATTTTCACAAACCACTGTAACGACACCTTAGGCTCAATTACCGCATCGGTACGTTCAGAGAAACCTACTTGCGATTTATAATCTTCTACTTTTTCCAAATTACCCGCTTCTTCGAGCATTTTAGCAATTTTCTTACGAGCCACAAAACGATCTTCGCCCACTAAAATTTCGGCTTTTTCGTTCAGTTTAGCATCGTCATCTAAAATATCTAAGAAAGGCGTTAGGTTATATTTCAGACCTAGTTCGTAGTCATTGCTGTCGTGAGCAGGTGTTACTTTTAAACAACCTGTTCCAAACTCCATATCCACGTACTCATCTGTCATTACCTCTATTTCACGGTTAATTAATGGAATAAGTACCTTTTTGCCTACCAAATGTTTAAAGCGCTCGTCGTTAGGGTTCACGAAAATCGCCGCATCGGCCATAATCGTTTCTGGACGGGTGGTAGCGATAGTCAGATAGTCCGAAGTTTGGGCATCTAGTTGCCCATCAATCGTCTTTCCGTCTTTTTGACTAACAAAATACTTGATATAATATAACTTCGAATTTACTTCCTTACGGATTACCTCTTCATCAGAAATAGAGGTTTTACCCAGCGGATCCCAGTTTACCATACGGTAACCACGGTAAATCAATCCTTTCTTATATAAATGGATAAAACTATCGATTACAGCATCAGATAGGTCTTCTTCCATAGTGAAACGGGTTCTGTCCCAATCGCAACTAGCACCTAGTTTCTTCAACTGTTCTAAAATAATACCGCCATACTTCTCTTTCCACTCCCAAGCATACTTTAAAAACTCTTCACGAGAAAGGTCTTTTTTATTAATGCCCTGCTCTTTCAACATAGCTACTACCTTTGCTTCGGTAGCGATAGAAGCGTGATCGGTACCAGGGACCCAACAAGCATTTTTGCCCTGCATACGAGCTTTACGGATCAATACATCCTGGATGGTATTGTTAAGCATGTGGCCCATGTGCAAAACCCCCGTTACGTTTGGTGGAGGAATTACAATGGTATAAGGCTCACGCTCATCTGGCTCTGAATGGAAAAAACGCTTCTCCAACCAATAGCTGTACCATTTGTCTTCAGTTTCTTGTGGATTGTATTTTGTAGATAAACTCATTGGTGATTAGGTCAAAAAAATAAGATGCAAAAATAGGAATTTGGTTGGTTGGTTGGTTGGTTTTTTAAATTTTTAGTTTACAAATTCTTCATCGGAATAACTATATTAACGAAATGCAAGCAAAAAAATTCGCTAATTTTACAGACATAGGGCAACCTCATAAAACCAAGTTAGACTTTATTTTATCAATGGAAGATGTACTTCTGCCAACATACACCTAGCACTACCGCCACCATTTTGCTCTATCGTATAAAGCGGAGCACTTACAATTTTAGAAAATGCAGAAAGCGCAGTAACCTGCGTACCATGCAAGGCTTTCAGCGCTTGTTCAGACATAACCAACAAACTTTCTCCATCTTTATTTTGCACTTCGAGCATATTACCTGCAAAATGGTTCATTTGCTCAAAAGAAATATCAATAACGGTTTTATGGGTTGCTTTATAACTTTCGAGCACCCTAATTTTGTCTGCTGTAGATTTAATACTTTCTAAACATGCCACTGCAAACTTTTCGCCAATGCACATCATCACATTGGTATGGTAAATTGGAAAACCATGCTGGTCTACTGCTTCAAACGCAATGACACGATAGCCACTTAACATCGCAAAATTGTTCAGCACTTCCTCATCTGTACGTACACTTAAACAGGCGTAGGCAATTTTGTTGATCCTGTCTAAAACCATGCTGCCCGTGCCTTCCAAAAAGCGTTCTTGCAGTTCAAAAAAACTTAAATCAGTGAAGTGGCTTACTTCAAATTTTTTGCTTAATTCATCAATAATATCTTTTCTGCGTTCTTGTCTTCTGTTTGGCGAGTGCATGGGGTATAAAAAAACCGCACCATCCTCATGAAAAGAAACCCAATTATTTGGGAAAATAGAATCAGGTGTTTCTGGTTGCAATGTATCATCAACTACAGTAACATCCAAGCCATTTTCACGTAACACAGCCACAAAGTCATCAAACTCAATTAAGGCTTGTTGCTGTACATTGGCCTGCTCGCTGGCTACTTGGAATTTATTATCGCCCGCAGTTTGCTCGTTAAATTTAAAATCTACCGGGCGTATCATGAGTATATGTGAAGTTGTTTGCATTTTCCAAAGTTAAACAAAAGCAGTTGTTTTCAAATTCGTAACATTTTAGATCGAATCTTTAAATTTCAATGTAATTAGCTAATTTTCAATCACACAAATGAAACATCATGAGAAAATTCTTTCTATTTGCAGCTCTGCTGCTTAGCGGCACACTAGGTGTGTACGCTCAAACTAAAGGCACCAACTCTCTAGGCTTAGGCATTGATTTTGGTAAAGCGGAGACTAAAATCAATAATGAAAATTATACCAATAAGGGTTCAAATTTTTCGGTCAATTATGCTAGGTTTATAAAAGATAATACCAAATTAGGTGTAGGAGCTTCTTACGGGTTTAATGAAAATGGAAGTAATCAAGAAACAAAATCCTTTGGCATTTCTGCTCTTTATCAAAAATACTATCCGGTTTATAAAAAACTGTATGTTTTTATTGGTGGGGATGCCTCCTATAATAACTCAAAGCTTACGCAGCAAAGCTATTACGTACCAAACGATAATATTCAAAAAGGAAATTCTTATACTTTAGGTGCATATGGCGGCGCATCTTACTTTCTTGGCAAACACTGGGAGCTGGAGGCTCGTGTCATAAATGCTAGTTTCGGCTATTCGACTTTGAGTAGTGAAGGTGGAGACATCAATAGTTATAAACAAAAAGGGTTTTCATTAAAAACAGCGGGATCGTTTACTAACCTAGGTTTCAATATAAATTTCTTATTTTAAATCAATAAAATACAAACGCCTAGGATAAATTCCAAGGCGTTTGTATCCTTCAACAACCTAAATCTCGTCTCTCAACAGTGGCAGGCTCATACAATGAAAACCTCCTCTAGCTCTAGATAATTCTGCTGACGGCATTAACACTAAGGTATCCGTCAACGTTTCTGCATCAACTTTTCCGCTTTCTAAATCCTGAATTAAATCTTTCACATTAACTACATTAAAACCACTAGCCTTAAAAGCTTCAACGGTTTTATCATTACGGTCGTAACCTAAAACTACGCCCTCTTTCAATGCCAACAAATTACAAGAGTCTGTCCACTGTTCCCTACTATCATAAGGGAAAGTATTGCCTCCACTATAAATTACTTTAGTAGGTGTAGTGCTCCCTAAATCATTTCTGCTGATATCATCCAATAAAGCTTCTACGTGTTCATAATATTTAGGTATGCCAGGTTTATCTTTATGGAATTGGATGGCGGTAGTAGCTTCTAACTTTTCGGGTTCCTTTAAAAAATGAATAGGTTCTGTGGCATCGTAAACCGGACTGTGCGCTATGCTATGCAAAATTACCCAAGTATCACGTTTAACCTGCGTAAAAACTGTATCTAAGTGCATATAATCTCGCTTAGCTGGAATTTTAACCACTGTTACTTTCTCTACCACATCATTTTCAAAAAGTAACTTAATCGCTTCGTTTGCGCCTTCTTCCGAAGTACGTTCGCTTACCCCAATTAGCACGTGGTTAGGCGCCACCATCATTACATCGCCACCTTCTAAAGTAGTACGAAAAGCAGGCTCATCTCCCGGCCTTAAAAAATGCTGAGTTGGGTCGGGAATTTCGATGACATTATTTTGGTAGGCAGCAAAAAACGGATGGTTAAAAAAGATGTAACGCATCAACATGGTTTCGCGAACGCGGGCTTTTTTCGCAGGTTTGTTCAGTAAAATATGACTATTAATGGTTGTACCAACATCTCGGGTAAAAATAAGGTTTGGTACAGGTGCAAAAATCATTGTATCATCAGCCATTGTACCCGAAATAAAAATCTCTGCCAATTCTTTTGGCTCGGTGGCGGCCAAGGTTAATTGCAGTTTATAAGTACAGCCTTCTATGGCACAAACCGCAGCGGTTAACTTCTTTCGTATGTACTCATCTGCCAAAATATCAGCTAATAAATTCTGCAACTCTATCACATTTTCAGAATTGTGAAATTTCGGATGATTTGGCTTATAAAACCCTCTTTCTGCAGCTTCGCTATCTATCTCAGCAAGTTTTCCTTTAATCTTTTCCGGATCAAGAAAATACATCAACAGCTTCGTATAATAATCGTATTCGTCTTTTCTAATCGTGTCTAAGTGCACAATATCCTCAAAAAGCCAATCTTGCGCTTTAGAGGGTACCACTTTACCCAACCCACTATCTGGGCTGTGTACCAACAATTTCCTTAATCGTCCAATTTCGGTAGTAACGCCTATCTTAAATGGATTTTGCTGCATGTTCATATCGTTTTTGGTGTTGCTACAAAGCTATTCTTTTTTTCGAAAGAGGCAAATGCGCTAAATAGTTCATCAGAGCAAATGCATTAAAATATTTTTGTCTTGCCAGACAGGTTTTTCCACTTTTTCTTGACAAAAAGTGGAGTAAAAATCAAGGCTTGCATCTATTTTGGTAAAAATCAGTCAAACCACTCTCGAAAATAATTTAAGGTCTTGCCGTTCCCCTTTTGCCTTCTCACGACTGAAAATTATTTTGTGCAATGCAATTAGAGAGGAACTACAGGTGGTTTCAACTATTTTCCCTCAAAATATCCGCTAGGCCAATCCGTTCTTGGGTAAGGTTCTGCTATTATTAGAGTATCAACAAAACAGAATGCTTAATTTTAATGCGTTTGACCTGAATAGTTCATTTGTTTTATATTTTTTAAGGAACAAAGTTCTTAGTTTCTTACCAATGAGAATTAGTTTACACGCCGTAGTCTCGTTAAAAAATGTTAAAAAATATTTTCTTATTACGAATATTTCGTAGATTTACGAAACATTAATTAACAAATAAACCATTCATCAAACCTTAATATAGCACAAACAGATGAAAATTTTAACCACTACATTAATTGCCGCAACCGTTGGCACTTTTGCCTTCGCACAAAAGGCCGACAAAGCTTTGGCAAGAGTAAGGTACACTTTCTCGCACATGAGAGATACCACACAAAGAGATAATTTCTATACCGAAAACATGCTATTGGTAACTGGCAACAACGCTTCTGTTTATACCAGTTATGATAAGATTAATCGTGATTTAGAAATCAAGAAATCTATAGAAGACCAAATTAAAAGCCAAGGGGGTACATTAACTAGTCTCAATATCAACAGAACTTCTACCAAACCTGTTACAGCTATTGATTATTTTTATTTTGCAAACGAAAATAAGTTTTATACGAAAGAACGTGTCATCAGTAATTACCTAGTAGAAGAAACTGCACCAAAAATTAACTGGAAAATAAATAAAGATACTGCAAGCTTTTCGGGCGTAAAATGCCAGAAAGCGACTGCTTATTTTAAAGGTAGAAACTGGATTGCTTGGTTTGCTCCCGAACTACCTTTTCAAAGTGGACCTTGGAAATTGAACGGTTTGCCAGGCTTAATTGTCGAAGCTCATGATGAAAAAAATGAGGTTAAATTTCAGTTTGCAGGAATTGACAAGGTTGTAGCCGAAGATAAACCTAACGAAGAACAAACAGTTACTTTAAGCAACGGTGGTACCAATGTTTTAAAGTTTGGCGGCATGGATGGCAGCACTTATTTAGGTAGCGAAATTAAATTACCTACAGATGCAGTAAAAACTACCCAAAAAGAAATCGACAAATTAAAAGAAGCCAGAGATAAAGACCCACAGGGATTTATCAACGCCCAAATGGCAGGAAGAAACATGGGAGCAAATATAAAAACCAGCACCAAATTTGTAACCGCACCTGGCGGAGCTAAAAAAATGGTGATGAACAATCCTATTGAACTGCCCGAAAAGAAATAAACCAAACCAAACAAACTATTTAAGCTGTCTCAAAAATGACGATATGCATTTGCTAGAGAAATAATATTTTGAAAGTTACCATGTACAGAGCAGCTGCGCATTGTAAAGCAAAATTTATTTTAATTTAAATCGCTTTAGGATTCCCGCCTTCGCGGGAATGACGAACGCCAAATTTAATTCTTTTAAAATGATGTCCTTCCTATTTTGATACAGCCTCTTTACACGCACATTCTAATGAAAAAGGTGTTATTTATGCTCATTTTTATGAGTGTTAGTACTATTGCCGTGCTCGCACAAAAGCAAATTAAAGGCAAGGTTAAAGATGATAAAGCTAAGCCGCTTCCTTCTGTCATGGTTAGTTTAAAAGACAAAGAAGGAAGCACGCTTGGTTTTGCCAGAACTAACGAAAAAGGTGATTTCACAATCAATACAGATGAAAACGGAGCAGACTTAAATTTAGAGTTTAGCATCTTAGGTTTTGGAAAGAAAACCATTAACCTTTTAGATTTTGCAAAAACCAATGAAATTAGCTTAACAGAAAGTGAGATTAACCTTAAAACGGTAGAAGTTAAAAATCGCCCTCGGCTAAGCTCTAACGGAGATACGCTAAACTATAAAACTTCTGATTTTTCTGACAAGCAAGACCGTAACATTGGCGATGTTTTGAAAAAAATGCCTGGTATTGAGGTGGCAGAAAATGGTAAAATAAGCTATAACGGTAAAAACATATCTAATATGTACATAGATGGCGATAACTTGTTGGAAGACAAGTACGGCATAGGTACTAAAAGTATTCCGCATGGTGCGGTAGATAAAGTGCAGGTAATTGAAAAAGACCAGCCTATAAAGATGCTGCAAAAAAATAACACCAGCGATGATGTTGCTTTAAATCTAGTAATTAAGGATGATGCCAAATTGAAAGTGATGGGCGAAGTAAAGGCAGGTTTGGGCGCTCCCGACCGATTTGATGGCAACGTGAACGCCATGTTATTTAATAAAAAGGTAAAGTTCCTCAACAATTTAAAAGGCAACAATATTGGTATCGATCCTGGTTTAGACCTTACCTCTTTTAATCCTTTGGCAAACGACAACACTAAACCTGGTAACCTACTCTCTGCTGGAGCAGCAGGCGTGCCTACCCTACCACAAAGCCGTACCTTGTTTAATAAAGCTGGCCAAGCCAACTTAAACAACCTTTTTAAGTTTAAAAACGATCTGCAATTAAGAGCAAATGTTTCTTATTTATACGATGAACGCAAACAGGTTTATAATAAATCATCGGAAACCAGGCTAGCAGGGCAAACTATCAATTACCAAGAAAATCAGGACAATTTCCTTAACCCACAAAAATTAAAAGGTCAATTTACTTTAAACGGAAATACAGATGGCTACTATTTTAATAATGCTCTTGCTGTGGAGTATAATCCAACTCGTACAAATTCTAACGTATTTATTAACGGTGTAGGTGCTTTCCAATCGTTAAAACAAGATATGTTTTCTTTATCAAATGATTTGGGCTATCGCAAGAAACTTAAATCTGGCAATATCCTACACCTATCATCATCTATTAGTAGAAGTTCGCAACCAGAAACACTAAATATTAAACCTGGTTTAAATGAGGAAATTTTGAATAACGGCACACCTTATGCAGCTTTAAATCAGTATTTAGATTTACCCACCTTTTATACCAACAACTTTGCATCAATGGCTTTTCCGAAGGGCAATTTTGTGCAAAACTATAGGGCTGGTTTTTTAATCCAGCAACAAAACCTATCTACCAATTTAACTAAACTGCAAAATAATGGCAGCAGCGAACTTGCCGCAGCCGGTGCCATAAACGATTTAGATTGGCTACGTTCGAGGTTATACATAGAAAATGGCTACGAATATACTACAGACAAAATAACGGCTACAATTAGAATTCCTTTGAGCTACAATAGCATTAGTTATGATGATGCGAACCATAACATGGATAAAAGCCTTAACCGCTTTTTTGTAAACCCCATGGTAAGCTTTAAGTACCAAACTAGCCCAGAAAATTATGTTATGGCAGGTTATGGCTTTAGAAACAATTTGGGCACCATAGATGATGTTTTTAGCGGAACCGTTTTACGTAATTACCGTTCTCTTTTTGCTAATAATGCGCCTATTTCAGAAAATTCTTCGCACTCGTTTTCCGGATCCTTCAACTTTCGCAAAGCAATTGAAATGATTTTTGGTAACATTAGCTTGAACTACAGTATCACCAACCTCAATACCATTTCTTCGTCTATACTTACAGACAATACGCAACAACGTATTGTGCTTCCATTAGCTAACCAAGCTAGAAACTTTGGCTTAAACTCTGGTTTAAGTAAATACTTATTTGCTTTAAAAAGCACCGTAAACGCAGGCTTTGCTTATTCGCATAGCCAATTCCAGCAGCTGCAAAACAACCAATTGTTGCCTTTCGAAAGCGATAATTTTACTTACAAAGCCGGCATTGAAGCCAAACTTACCAAGTTTATGAACTTTACTTACTTGGGCACTTTTACCAACAGTAAAAACAAAACTGCCGGTACTGGAATAAGCACAAACTATCAACAATTGAGGCAACAATCTGGTTTAGCGGTAACCATGCTGAAATCTGTATTTTTAAATTTCTCGGCAGAACATATTTTTACCCAACAATCTAGTCAGCCAGATTTAAAATATTTATTTGCCGATTTTAACATCAGATACAAAGTACTGAAATTAAAAACCGACTTAGAATTTGGCATTACCAATTTAGCAAATGTTAAGCAATTTGAAGCAATTAACGTTACTGCCAACTCTTTAACGGTCGGAACGTATCAAATTCCGGGAAGAGTAGCCATGTTTAGAGCAACATTTAATTATTAGATGTTTTATCAAATACCCTATTGCGAGGTACGAAGTAATCTTACAAAATTTATAATGCCATAGCTTTAAGATTGCTTCGTACCTCGCAATGACGAAATGGTCAGGGAAAAATTTTCGGTCCAACAGTAACCCATTATAATGGGCGAAAAATTTTCGCCCCAACAATAATCTCGCTAAAATTTAGTTTATATATACGAGAGCGTTAATTTAGATGAAAGCGGAAGTGGCAGGATTGCCGATACTTCCGCTTTTCTTTTTTTGACATTTACTGTTACAAAAATTAAAAAATTGCGTCAACCATCTAAACCCTCTATGGATGATTAAGGATATACAAATTTTAAGCACTGAAATTTTAAGCGACAATTGGTACACGCTAAATAAAGTTACCTACCAGTTTACCAAGCCAAATGGTAGCAAGCAAATCCAAAACCGGGAAGCTTACGACAGAGGAAACGGAGCCACTATTTTACTTTATAACTTAGAGCAAAAATCAATTATCCTTACCAGACAATTTCGTTTACCTACTTATTTAAACGGAAATCACTCTGGGATGTTGATAGAGGCCTGTGCAGGTTTATTAGATAAAGACAATGCGGAAGATTGTATTAAACGCGAAACTGAAGAAGAAACTGGCTACAAAATAACAGATGTACGCAAAATATTTGAAGTATACATGTCGCCGGGTTCGGTAACAGAAATTCTCCACTTTTTTATTGCGGTTTACAATAAAAGTATGAAAGTAAACGATGGCGGAGGTTTAGCTCACGAAGAAGAACACATTGAAGTGTTAGAACTAGATTTTGAGAAAGCGTTACAAATGATTGATAGTGGCGAGATTAAAGATGCCAAAACTATAATGCTGATACAATATTTGCGCTTAAAGAGCATTTTATAGCAATCCACAGCCTAACGACTACAATTCGGCTCTCTTTTTCATCTCTATACGTATTTGAGGTTTGTGCTCACCGCCCTTAATTACATTGATTTGCTCAATATCATTCGGGTTGAGGTTTTTAATATCGTTAACACGAGAAACTTTTCCGTTAACTACATATTCTATTTGATCGTGGGCGGTACTATCTCCAAATTTAAAAGCCCTAATGGTAACCATTTTTGCTTTATCAGTTTGTAAGGGTTTGTCATCTTCAAATTTAGCCGTTGCCCTAAACGTAATGGCCATTTTTTTCGCTTCAGCCATCTTCGCAGAATCAACTCCATTTTGTCTATAAATTATCACTTTCTCTACTTTACCATTTGTTAGTGGCTTGTTCCCGTCGGTAAAAGAATTTACTTTTTCTTTCATAGCCGTCATCATTGCAGCTAATTCTGTTGCAGTTAGCTTGCCAATAGCGCCGCTATCTCTCTTAATAAAAATGGTATTTACCAGCTCACGAATTTTGAAAACCGTATCGGGTTTAGTTTTAATCTCTTGGGCTTTTGTTGATCTTTTAGCCCGTTTTGTTGTAACCAAAGGAGCAACTTCTTTTGGCCTTTCTTCCTTATCTGCCAATTGAGGAATAATTGTATCCAATTGTGGCAAATTGGCTTTTATCTCTTTTTTAGAAACCGTAAATGCTAAAGTTGTTACCAGCAGTACCGGCAAAGCTAAGGCATACCTACTTAACGTTATCCGAGAAGAACGCTTCACGTTCATCATTTGTATACGTTTCTTTAAATCAGAGATATTGAAATTATTAACTATAGCTACCGAGCTGTTTAATTGCCCAACGCCCAATAGGCTATATTGATAAGTTTTTCTATCTATCCCTTTCTTTAAAATTTTCTGGTCTGTGATGAATTCCAAATTCTCTTTCACAGCTTTTTTCATGAGCCAAACACCTGGATTAAACCAGTAAAAAACTACGCTTAGTTCGGCTAAAATAATATCTACAGAATGCCATTGCTTTACATGAACAGTTTCGTGAGCTAAAATGGTATCTAGTTCCTTTTCGGTATGCAAGCTAGGATTAACGTAGATATTTTGCCAAAATGAAAACGGGCTAACACTTTCATTGAGCGTTCTTACTTTGTAGTTAGCTACCGTATTTGGATTAGATTTTTTATGTATTTTGTAAAGTGAGATAAATTGAAGAGACAACCTGATGGTCATGAACAATACCCCCAAATAGAACACCGCACTTAAAACTGGCCAGTTATTAATAAAAAATCCAGTAGGTACTAAATCAGAAGCTTTTTGATTTAGTTCTGGCAAGTAAGCAACTACTTCCTGTTGATGAAAAAACTCGGTTAAATCTATGAATGGATAGGCTGAGGAAAAAACAATCCCCAAAACCAAAAAACAACGATTTAAAACATAGAAAGTTAACCTACGTAATACCAGATAATAAGTGGCTGCAAATAACAGCAGCACTAAGTTTATCTTTAACAGAATAATAAAAAGATGTGGCATCTCTATTTATCTTCAGGTTGCTCAATTAGGTCAATTATCTCTTTTAATTCTGCTGCACTTATCTTTTTATCTTTGGCAAAAAACGCTACCAATTCTTTATATGAACTTTGGAAATAATCGTTCACAAAGCCATTCATAAAGCGTTTTTTATAATCGGCTTCTTTTACCTTGGCACTGTAACGAATGGCATTTGCATAGCGCTCGCCTTTTAAAAAACCTTTGCGCTCTAAATTTTTCACTGTTGATGCAACGGTGGTATAAGGCGCTTTAGGCTCGGGCATGGCATCCATAAACTCTTTAATAAACCCTGGGCCTACCTGCCAAACGGCTAGCATTGCTTCTTCTTCTTGCTGTGTTAACTTCTCCATCAATCAATTACGAAATAATCGTAAATATACGAAAGTAATTAATATAGTGTAAAGATTTAGAGGTTAAATTTTGTTAAGGTGTTTTGAGATGTGATTGGCCGCTCAATTACTTTTTTTGAAGCGTAATTTTCTTGCAAGAATTAGAGGAAAGTCCCGCCATTCGTTACGACGGTACGACAGCACACAAGGTTTTCTTTTTGAAAACATTTTATTATCTTTGTTTCAATGAACATCATCAACCGTAAAACCATCATTTATTACACCGAGAAATATCCTCAAGCAAAAACGCAATTGTTGGTTTGGTATAATGAAATGCTGAAACAAAAGTTCAGTAGTTTCAATGAGTTGAAAAATGTATATAGAAACGCCAGTATAGTAAATAACCAAAGGGTAGTTTTCAATATCAAAGGGAATGATTATAGGCTAGTGGTTTCGGTTAACTTTAGACATAATGCCTGTTACACCATTTGGTTTGGCACACATAAGGAATATGACAAAATAGATGTGGTAACGGTATCTTATAACCTTAATTTTTAGAATGATGAATTGGAAATTGATAAAAACAGAAGAAGAATATAAAAAAGCATTAACCCGCACCATGGAAATTTTCCATGCAGAAGAGGGAACGCCTGAAGATGATGAATTAGGCGTATTGTTGCTGCTTGTAAAAGATTATGAAGACAGAACCATTCAAATGCCAGAAATTGATGTGATTGAAGTTATCAAAGACAAAATGCACGAACACGGACTAAAGAACAAAGACCTTGAGCCTATAATTGGAAGCAAAAGCCATGTATCATCAGTATTATCTGGCAGAAGGGAAATTACGCTAAAGATGGCTCAAAAACTTAGAGATTTCTTTAACCTTCCTGCCGAACTTTTTCTGAAGGTTGGCTAAAGGTTAAATGACACCATTCAAAGTAATTAATAGTTACTTCCCATGTTCTGTTGTAGCATTAATTAATTGTTAGTATAACCGAAAAAGAAGACATTACTCACTAGGCTAACTGAACCTGTTCAAATTGAAAAAATGATAGCAGCAAAAGCTGGCTAAAAATATCTCCATTTTACTATTGCAACTCCATTTTACCTAAAAATAAAACTCCTATTGTCTTTTTTCCAATCTGGACCAACTTCGGTATTTAACCAAAAGGGTTGTTGCAACGCAGTTTTATTTTGCCAAATACCATCAGACATTTTCAAATCGCTGCCCATTTTTACGAAACCAGAAGTTAAGGAAGCACCATCCACTTGGTTATTCTGAACAACTAAATTAGTAGGATGATCTTGGCTTACCAATAATGCCCCCGGGTTGATGATGTAATTATTCATGATTTTAATCCCATCTGGAGCCAAAATCCTTTTACTATCTTTTCCGGCACCTAATACCAAAGCTTCCTTAGCATCAACAATAATGTTGTTTTCGATCAAAGCATTTTTAACCTGCCAATACTCATGCAACTCCGGGTTTTGGTAGGCGTTCATTACAGAAATGGCCGCTCGTAAAGCGGTTCCAGTTACTTTATAAAGATAATTGCCGGCTACTTTTTGGCTTTCGCCGATGATGCGGATACCTCCCGTACTAGCTACGCCATTACCAATCAGGTAATTATTGCTCACCTCAGAATGGTTTCCATGCCTAAACGTTACGGTGCCTACACACTCATAAAATAGGTTATTCAGAATTTTATTGTAGCCAGATTTGATAGAAATGATTTCCATTTCGCCATTACATTTATCGAAAATGTTATGCTGTACCGTGGTGTACGAATCGTTCATCGAATAGGTGCTGGTTCCTATGCGAATGGTCTCTCCTCCGTTTACACCTAAATCTGGGCGTGGACCAAAATAATTGTGATCTATTTGATGATAATTTGGTTGGTCATCTAACCAAACCACCAAAGTGGTGCCTTGATGTGTTTTGCCCGAAATGGAACAGTGATCTACCCTATTGTTTTTCCCAAATAATGACACCCATTTATAATCAATAGTTTTATCGCTTGGATTATAGTTTTCTATGCTGGTATTGGTTAAACGACTGTTAGAAGTCGCTTTAGTGAACACCACCACATCATCCTTTAAAGAAAAACCATTTTTGAAAGAAAGCCCATCAACCACCAACCATTCGCCGTCCATTTTAAGGTTCGAGTTTCCAGATAAGATTACAGCTCCTTTTGTTTCTGCCACCAAAGTAATCGGTTTTTCGGGAGTTCCTTTTGCCTTAAAATTAATCAACTGGCTTTTCCATTCCCCAGCCTTCATCACCACCTTGTCTCCGGGCTGTAAGCTTAGCGCATTTAATTCTGCCGCAGTGCTAATCGTATAAACGTTTGTTTGTACCTGCTTTGCTTGTTGTTCTTTTTCTTCTATCGTTTTGCCTACATTATTTGCAGCACAAGAACTAAAAACAACGCAGTTAGCGAAGAAAACACCGAAAAGGAATGTATTATATTTTTTCATTTCTACTTTTTAAATGATCATCATTTTATTGAATGTTGGCTCCTACGTCTTCTCCACTTAAACCTTTGCCGAGCAACGAATTTCCAGGTTGCAAGCTAAAATTGAAAGACTCAATATCTTTAAACTCAGGTTTGATATGGAATATACTTTCGCCCAGCAATCTATTATAAAAAGTTTCCACTTTTCCGGATTGGTAAAAATTGCAATAATCTACCAAAATATCATCCCAACGAAACTCTCTAAAATCTAAAGCCCTACCGCCTTGGCCACTGTTCACAAAATTACAATTAAGCACCCGTGCATATTGTGCACCCAACAACCTTATTGCGGCACCTTGCTCTCTGTTATCAACTTCGTTAATGGTACAATTTGTTATGGTTACAAATGGACCTAAAGTACTTTCGTCGTTACCGCCGCGATACACATTAATAGCGCTACCCAAAATATTTGTAAAAACGCAGTTTTTTACCACAGCATATTCTGCCCCATAAATTCCTTTATCGTCTTTTTCTTCGGCTAAATTAATTCCTGTTCCAGAAATATTTCTAAACAAAGAATTGGTGATTACCAAGCTATCTGCCAAGGTAGATTTACTCCCTTTAAATCCGGCGAAAGACCCTTCGTTATAATCGTAAAATTCGCAAGCATCAATAAAGACTTTGTATGGTTTATTCATAGGTAATTCTGTGGAGCGGATGCCGCAACGAACATCTCCAGCGCTACCATAAGCGCCTTTAAAGGCAATTCCACTTACCTTTACGGTTGCACCATTAGCAATAGTAATAAAAGCGGCTAAAGTTTTGCTGCTCCCATTTACAAAAATAGGCTTGGTTTTTAAACCTGCCACAGCCCTGATCGTAATCGATTTGCCGACCACAATTTCATCATCAACCTCATAAAATCCTGTATCGATCAATTCCAAAACATCCCCATCGTTTAATTTGGCAATTGCCTGCTGTATAGTTTTGCCTTGTTTAGCGCTAAGTTTAACAATTTGAGGATTTTGATTTACAGGTTTTATGGGTTCTTTATACCAAGTAGCGCCCACATCAGCCTTTTGTACAAATTTCATTTTCTTTAAAGGAGCGCCATAATCTGCCAAGTAAGGCAACGAAATCCCGTTGATAGTTAGGTTTGACGGTTTCTTGTTTACAAAACCTTCTTGAACTGGCAGATTTGAAACCACCGCATTGTCTTTAATACTGATGCCGTCGTCTTTGTTTTCGTCTATGTATAGCGCATTTCCTGGTCCAACCAATAAGTTCTTAGTGAAGAATACATTTTGTGGAGACAAAGTGCGTTCGGCATCTTTACCGGCACCAAATAAGATTGGCTCACAGTTGACGAAAGTATTGCGTTCTATTTTGGCATCAACCACCTGATAATAACGATTGATCAACGAGTTGGGAACGCCATTCATTACTGCCAATGGCGAACGAAAAGCGGTGCCTTTTAGGTCTTTAAATACGTTATTAAACACTTGGTGACCAGGATTGATGACCCTTACACCGCCAGTAAATGGTTTATTGTTTCCTAAAAAAAGATTGCCTTGCACTACATTTTTTGCTCCGTGCCTTAACACCAAACTGCCTTCGCATTCTAAAAAAGTATTGAAACTGATGTTATTTTCTCCTGATTTAATGGAAACGATTTCTACCTCTCCATTACACCTTTCGAAAAGGTTATGTACGATTTGAGTTTTCGATGCCGTTAACGAATATCGAGAAACACCGATGCGTATAGTTTCGCCCCCATTAGAACCGAAACGCTGACGACCGTTGAAATAATTAGAATCGATGCTGTGGTAGTTTTGCTGACTACGTTCGTCGTTTAACTCTGCAATAATTACCGGTCCAGCATTTAATTTATTGGTAAAAGTACAATGATCTACACGATTGTTCTTGCCCCATAAAGCTATCCATGAATCACCTTTAAAGCGCTCTGGTTGGCTAAAGTCTTCTACCGCAGATTGGGTAATTCGACAGTTGTTGGCCAAGTTATCGTTATCTACCCTAAAATTAATGACATGATCTTTCGGACTGTAACCATTTTTGAAATGAAATCCTTTGATGTAGATATATTCGCCTCCAATTTTTATGTTCGATTTTCCTGAAATTTGTACCCACTCTCCTATTGCTGGTTTTATCCAAATTGGCTTTTCTTTTGTCCCTTTGCCCGTAATTACCAACTGCACATCTGACCACACTTTATTTTCAAGTAAAATGACATCGCCAGGTTTGGCTTTGGCAACAGCAGATTTTAATTCTTGAGGTGTATTTACCAGAATTTCGGCTGCATTGGCTGAAGATATAGTAAGGAAAAGTGCTAGAAAAGAGACGAGGAATTTCATGATTTTGGTTTATTGATTGCTTTTTCTCCCGCTGATTTTAACCGAAGATTTTCGCTGATTTTCATTTTTTGGTTGTTGGTTGCTATTTCTCTCGCTGATATACGCTGATTTTTAACCGCTGATTTTTGGACATTGGTTATTGATAATTTTTTGATCAACTGGTACCTGACCTATAAAAAAATGTTGCCGTCCCAATCGGAGAAGAAAATAAATGAGCTATTTTTCTTCTTTTATTCCAACCGAAACGGCAAACATTTATACATAAACCAAAAAAACCTTATTTCTGAATGTAGATATCAAATTTGATGGTAGAGTTACCTGCGCTAAAGTTTGCTTCTTTTACTCTAATTAGTGCAAACTTAGAACTTGATGGATTGCCAACATCGGGTATTCTAACAGCAATTAAATTAGCGGTGGTTGCATTAAATAGCGAACTGGTACCAGCGGTATTGGCGTCGTACCTAGGCCCACTGCTACTAATGCTTAGGCTTCCTAACCTAGCGGCAACATCATCAAAACTATTCGCCGCTATTTCATCGTAAACTACTTTCTCTGCAGCTACTGTTGGTAATAACACCCTAAACCTGGTAGCCCTCATTACAGATGGATTGCCAATTACCCACGAAGCACCATTGCATCTAAAGTTTGAAGCAACATTGGTGGTATTTGTAGGACTGTAAAACGTAGGGCCACTACTTGTTGCATAGAACAAGAAAGCCATCGTTGCTTCACTAGCATTTAAATCGCAATTACCTTTAGTACTTCCATCCGCATCAAAAAATATGGTATTGGTTCCTGCCGTTTGCGCATTCATAACCACATCTTTATAGAGCGTGCTTAAATAAGTAACGTTTAACGGAATAATCAACTCGGTTTGCAGGTCCTCGATATCTACCGCTATAATTTTGATGTTATTGGCACGCATGGCGTACGTGTAACTACCATTATAATTGTACGTTTTTACTCCATTTAATCCGTTGGTAGACGAAAGTAATTCGTACGTACCGTTACGGTCATCGTAAATATCAACCTGTTTTAATCCTGTTATCGAACTAATATCTCCTGTAACGGCGGTGCTACCGCTAGTATTAGGAGTAATGCTTGCGGCAAAATTATCTAATCTAGGTTTAAAAATTGATACGTCAACTGGCATATCTATCACAATCTCGTTGGTTTGGTTGTAGATATCGGTGGCTACCAATTTGATATGCTGAGCGGCTTTACGATAGGTGTAAGCGTAGTTTAAGGCGTACTCTTTAACATTAGCGATACCTGTAATGCTATTAACCAAAACGTAGGTGTTTTCCGATTGGTAATCATCATAAACATCCACCTGTTTAATACCAAATTCTGATTTGATGGTAGCCGTGATAGCGGTTGGCAAACCATTGATATCGGCATTGATGGTTGTTGGGAATGCACTGAACTGAGGTAAAGCCGGATCAAAATACTTAATTGGGATAAAACCCTCTAGCGAGCTATTGTTACCTTGCTTCACTAACACTTTTACTCCCTTTACCGTACTCATGCTGTTTACCGGAAATGCAGCAATTGGAATAGCAAGTTCATAAGTCGGTGAAATTACTCCTTTATTATCGGTTACATGAATTAACGAATCTGTTTTATCGGCACGTTGTAGGTAGCAATAAACAAATTTAACTCCTTCTGCTGCCGCAATATTGCTTTTCAGCTCGTCTCCCGAATCAAAAGTTTTGGTTGCACGGTTAAAAATATATTCCTTTGCTTCAACGGTTCCTTCTCCAATATCAGAGAACTCATTTTTTTTACAACCAGTTATTATCGCTATTGCTAAAAAGCAAAACAATAAGGTTTTTAGAATTTTCTTCATTTGTTTAGTTTTTAGTATCCTGGATTTTGTGGAATGGTAATCTCTGTATTGGTATCAATTTCTCTTTGCGGAATTGGTAACAATAATTTGTTGTTATTAATATTAGCTTGTAAAGTAGCTAAGGGAATTTGCGGTCTAAACCTGCCATAGTATGCGCTATACTCCGCACTGTAATGATTTTGCATCGTCGTTACCGCTTGTCCAAAACGTATCAAGTCAAACAAACGTTGATTTTCGAAAGCAAACTCTAAACGCCTCTCGTTTAACAAGGCTGTCATAAAATCGGCATCGCTTGCAATAGCTTCTGGCCCACTTAAAGGATACTGATAAAATGCACTGTTAAACGTACCTGTTGTAAAATTACCTGCACCTGCCCTCGCCCTTACCTGATTAATTAAGCCTACCGAAGATCCAGCTGAGCCATTGAAACCCTGTGCTTCAGCTTTCATCAATAACACGTCAGAAAAGCGCAGCACAGTAAAATCATTCTCCGCATCGCCAGCCACTACCACTTTAGAAAAGAATTTATTGACGTACAGCGGTGTTGAGCTGTTGGCATAAACATTAATCGTTACTTCTTTACGAGCATCGCTAAAGCTAGTTGTGCTGGTTACAAAAGCCCCATTTATGCTTGTAGTCGGATAATTAAACCCATTACCATCGCCATTAATTACGGCATCGCCGCTACTAGCTGGAGCAAAAAGATTAGCCATGGGATTACCCAAACCTACCAAGCCAGCTTTATATCGCACAGCGAATAAAATTTCCTTATTCATTTCATTACTAATAGAGAATACTCGAGCAAAACTACTTTCTAAACCGTAACCACTATTTGTAATCACATCGTCTAAAAGTGTTAATGCATCAGCAGCACGAGGTACCGGCAAGGTAAGGTAAACTTTGGCCAATAATGCTTTTGCCGCCCATGCATTTGCCCTGCCTAAATCGGTAGAAACAATTTGACTATAGGTTTTTGCACTAGCTTTTGCTACCGCAGCCTCCAAATCTTTTATAATTAGGTTGTAGGTATCGTTAATTGAAGAACGGTTAACCTTTCTGGCCTGAGCAGCCTCCAAAGGTTCGGTAACAAGAAAAACACCGCCGTACAAACGTACTAGGTTAAAGTAATGGTAAGCTCTAATGAATAACGCCTGCCCCACCAATTCGTCACGTTGAGCTTCGGTAACATCTGCCGTAGGTGTACCAAACACCAACTGATTGTTTTGGTAGGTTACGCCCAAACTTCTGAGCACATAATTTACATTTCGAATGTTTTTGTAGGTGGCTAACCAATAGTTGTAAATCTGTTGATGTTGCGGACCAGCCGTATACAGGTTAAGCACGTTAAGTTCCATATTGGTATTGGTGGTACTGTTAACCGAACGCTGGCGAGCATTATCGCTCCTTAGCTCGGTAAATTGCCACTCGGTAAGCAAAGGCTCTTGCATACCGTTATAGCATCCCGATAAAGCTACACTCACCTCTTTATAGTTCTTATAATAGTTATCTACTGTTTCGTTAGATATGGGATCTACGTCAATTATTTTTTTACATGAAGTAACGGCAGCTGCCAATGACACCACAATAATGAAGCGTGTTGATGTTTTAATAAGTTGTTTCATAATTGATAGCATTAGAAGTTAAAATCAAGACCAAAAGTGTATGTTCTGTTAACCGGGAAACCACCTCTTTGGTAACCAGCCACCACAGGCGATGCGTAAGAAGCCGAAGTTAACCTTGCCTCAGGATTGATACCCCTATAAGAACTGCCCGTAATAAAAAATACATTATCTACCGAGGCATACAACCTTAAACTACTTACATTAAATTTTTTAAGTGCTTTTGCCGGTAAAGTATAACCTACAATGATGTTTCTGAGATAGGCGTAAGTAGCACTTTCTACACCGTAATCTGTTAGCAACAAATCTGCGGCAATACCATTGGTAAAGTATGGTGTTTTACCATCGCCAGGGTTAGCCGGACTTACCCACCTATCTTTGATGTATCGCTCGTTTTGTCTTTTCGATTCGTTGTAGAATAAATCGCCGTTAATTAACTGACCGCCTTGCGAACCTTGCATCAAAATATTCAAATCAAATTTCTTATATCTGATGGTATTGGTTAAGCCCCAGGTAAAGTCTGGAAAAGGATTTCCCATTATCACCCTATCGCTAAGGTCAATTTTATTATCTCCATTGATGTCTTTTAACTTTACACCTCCAGCAGCAAAGTAACCTTGCAAAATCGAGGTTTGTCCGCCAGCAACAGCTGCATCCGCTTCGTCTTGCGATATCCATACGCCATCGGTTTTGTAACCAAAAAACTGTACGTAGGGTTGCCCAACAATAGAAGCATAAATTTCGCTACGCTCGCCATAGTTTAATAAGTAAGGCTCATCGCCTCCAAGTTTTAACAGCTTGTTTCTGTTTGCTGCAACGTTAAGAGAGGTTGTCCAATTAAAGTTTTTAGTACCGATATTGTTAGAAGTAAATTCGATTTCGAAACCTTGATTTCTGATCTTGCCATTGTTTGTCCAAAAAGAATCAGATCCGGTAATTGCCTGTTGCGCCTGTTGCAGCAATAGATTATCGGTAATTGAGCGGTAATATTCTAAGCTTAACTGAATTTTGTTTCTAAATAAGCCTACATCTAAACCAATATTGGTTGATCTTGTGGTTTCCCATGTGATATTAGGACCAAAGGTTACCAAATTATTTGGCGATTGCCCTGGATTTACTTGACCTGTACCTTCGCCAAAAACATAATTAGATCTAAATAATAAATCTAGGTAGGAGAATGGAGTAATGCGGTTATTTCCTGTTTCGCCATAACTTGCTCTAATTTTAAGGTTCTCTAACCATTTTTTTGAGCCTTTCATAAACGATTCTGAAGCAATGTTCCATCCTGCAGAGAAAGCTGGAAACCAACCCCTTCTGTTACCTGGACCAAAAATAGAACTCTCGTCTGTACGTAAACTGGCCGTAGCAATGTACTTGCCTTTATAATCGTAATTTACACGACCTAGGTAAGAAACCAAACCAGTTTTCACGTTTACCGGTATGGCTGGTGCTTGGTCAAAGTAGGCGGCCTGATTTAAGGTACTAAAATCGTCTGAAGGAAAATTATAACCAATTTGCTGCGAACCTTTTACAGAATTGCTTTGCAACGTAAAACCTAACAAACCTGTGAAATTATGGTTACCAAAGTTCTTTTTATAGTTCATGGTATTTTCCCATAAAATATCTACGGTAGTTCCGGTAGTAATGGTAGCTTGGTTTACATCGCCATCTTTTCTAGCCTCACTTCTTATAAAGTTTTTATCTTCTCTAGATAAATAATATGCACCTACCGAACTCTTAAATGAAAGATTTTTGTTAGGATTATAAGTTAAATCGGTACCAGATTGAAAACGATAGCTTTCTTGAAATCTATCTTCTCGCTCTGCGTGAGATAAAGGCGTATTGTTGGTAGATGAAAAAGGAGATACGGCGCCTGTACTTTGCCAAAACGTACCATCAGGCATGGTGCCAGCATAATTAAGGTTGGTAAAGTGGCGTGCTTGCGCCCAATCGCCCGATCTTAAATTTGCCCATTGTGCATTTTGATTAACGAATGCTGAAGTAAATGCCGAATGGAAAACTGGCAAAAACGACGGAAACCTATAATAATTAGTAAAATTTTGTGCTGGACGTTGAACTTTAGTATAAGTTGGGTTAATATTTACGTTTAACATGAGCTTTGGCGAAAGATTGATGTCTAATTTTACCCTCACATTTCCTTTATTATTTTCACTATCTTTCATTACGCCTTGGTCTTGTTGCAAGTTTCCAGAAACGTAATACCTCATGTCTTTTTTTCCACCTGCTACATTTAGTTGCAAGTTGTAAATGCCCGCATTTCTTAATGATTCCTGCTGCCAATCTGTTGGCGAACCACTAATTTGATTTTCGATGATATAGGCTGCCCTTTCGTTAGCGTTTATCAAATTTTTAGAGGCTGCAGGCACACTAGGGTCGTTCTCTCTCAATTTCGCCTCTGCAAAAAGCAATTCGGTATACTGCGAAGTGGTTAAAATTGGGTAAACTTCATAAGCCTCCTTAATTCCATAAAATGATTTTACAGAAAACTTTGGCTTATCGGCCACACCTTTTTTAGTGGTTACCAAAATTACCCCGTTAGCACCTCTAGAACCATAGATAGCAGATGAGGCCGCATCTTTTAGCACTTCTATAGACTCAACATCATAAGGGTTGATAAAAGCCAGGCCATCTGCAATTGGATGCCCATCTACTACCACCAAAGGATCTGCGTTGGCATTAATAGAACTTGCCCCCCTTACCCGCAAGGTTGGATCTGCCCCAGCTTCCGAGGTATTGTTTTGAACGGTTAAGCCTGCTATTTTACCTATCAAAGCATTATCTAACCTCGAAGTTGGAATTTCATCTAAGTTCTTGTTTTCTAATTTACTTACCGCCGAACTTACGGTTGATTTTTTTTGAGTACCATATCCAACCACAATCACTTCATTCATAGCACTCACATCATCTACCAAGGTTACATTAATGGTAGTAGCATTGGCTACACCTTGCAAGTGGATCTTATAGCCAAGGGATTTAAATTCTAGGATTTTTCCTTTCTGAACCGAAATTTCGTATTCACCTTTTTCGTTAGTAGATACACCTTTATTGGTATCTTTTACGGTTACAGAAACACCAGGAATACCCTGTCCATCTTCAGATCTAACAACGCCTTTAATTTTTACGGTTTGCGCACTTAGTCCTAGTGAAAATAGGCAAAGCAGTAAAAACACAACGCTGCTAGCACAATTTTTTAATGTCATAGCAAATCAGTTTATATGTTGGTTAGGTTGCTTAAACTTAGCAGTTCGAGCTTTAAATTGGTATACCAAAAATTGGTATACCAAATATATCATTATTATTTGTAATCAAAAAAAATAGTAGAACTATTTAAAAATTTTGCGGAGAGCTTAAAAATGAATTTGGTTGTTTGGTTTTTTAGGCAGCTTATTCATCATTGCCAGAGATGAAACAATAGCCAAAATTGTAAGAGGCTGTATCAAAAATTCGCTCGTCATCTCGAACGCTAGAGAGAGATCTACTTCAGAAGTGCTTCTGAAAGAGATTTTCTCCTTCTTTGGTCGTCGAAATGACGGCATTATTTTACTTTTGAGACAGCCTCTTTTATCGTTAGTAATCTCTTTATTTAAGAAAAAGCTAAACCGCCGTTAATGTCAATGTTATTTCCTGTTAAGAAACTCGACTCATCAGAAGCTAAATAAGCAACCACATCAGCAACTTCTTTTGCATCGCCTTCTCTTTTTAGTGCTGTAGCGTTGGCTACGTTAGTTCTTACTTCAGATTTGGTAAAGGTATCGTGGAAAGTAGTAGCAATCATACCTGGCGCCAAAGCGTTAACGCGGATACCTTTAGGGCCAAACTCTTTAGCCAAGGCTCGGGTGTAAGTCATTACGGCACCTTTAGAAGTTGCATAGGCACTTGCGCCTGGGCCACCACCATCTCTTGCCGCCAACGAAGAGAAGTTAACAATTGAAGAACCTGATGGCATGAAAGGAGAAACAGATTTTACTGCTAAAAACACCGATTTCAAGTTTACGTTCATTACGAAATCCCAAAAATTCTCATCCATTTCTGCGGTAGTTTTACGAGCTACCAAACCGCCAACTACGTTTACCAAAACGTTAATTTCATCGCCAAAAGCTTTTCTGGTTTCGGCTACTAAAGCTTCAACTTCTGCGGCTTTAGTCATATCAGCTTGTACGGCAATGGCCTCGCCACCTGCCTCTCGAATTAACTTCAAGGTTTCATCAGCCAATTCTTTACTATCGAAATAGTTTACTACCACTTTAGCACCTTCTTTAGCCAACTGTAATGAAACGGCTCTACCTATGTCTCTAGAACCTCCAGAAACTATCGCTACTTTGTTTTTTAAACGCATAATTTATTATTTAATATTTTTATTTATAAAGTTTTAAATTTTTATCGGCGGGGTAACACTTACCGATAACCTTGTTCTAGCGTTGGGTATCCGCACAGAACTCATCTTAGTTTTTTGATGAAATATACTTAATACACAACCATGATACTGGCACTAAAACAGCAGCCAACACAAAGAAAGATACGTAACTAGTTTGGGTAATTACTGGAACTGCCCAAGTAGTTAATAAGGTACCTGCAACTGCAGCTGTACCGCCCATTCCGGCTACCGTACCTACGTTTTTACCGTTAAAATAATCGCTTGGCAAAGTTTGGATGTTACCAATTAAATACTGGAAACCAAACAAAGTAAAGCCTATTAATACCATGGCCAACATTGGTGTTTCTTTTAAACCATCTAACTGATACACAATAGCTATCAATGCAGCCAACATGATAACACTACCTACAGCAATGGCATTTTTACGAGCTTTTGCCGCAGCCACGCCTCTTTTAATTTGAACCGAAGCATGGTAGCCACCTACTAAACTACCAATAGCGGCAAATAAGTAGGGCACCCAAGTAAAAGCTCCAATTTGTTTGATATCGAACATGAATTGTTCTTTCAGAAAAGTGGGTAGCCAGGTTACAAACAACCACCAAACTGGGTCAATAAAAAATCTACCTGTAATGATGCCCCAAGTGTTTCTAATTTTCAAAAGCTCTCTCCAAGTTAACGCAGGCGCTTCTTCTACTGTAGTTTGCGCCTCTTTCACTTCTGGTTTTGCCAAAATATGGGCACGCTCTTCATCGGTAATCCAAGGATGCTTGTCTGGTGTAGCTTTATTAATGTACAACCAGGGGATAATCCAGATCAGACCTAAAACTGCAATGAGCACAAAGGTCATCTTCCAACCGAAAATTAGGTATAAGGCCGCGATAATTGGCGCCGAAACCACCGAACCTAATGATGCACCAGCACCAAAAATACCTTGCGCAATCCCTCTTTCTTTTGCAGGAAACCACTCTGCATTGCTTTTTGTAGCCCCTGGCCAGTTTCCGGCTTCGCTAAAACCTAGCATAAACCTAAAAATATTAAAAGACAACAACGATTTCGCAAAAGCATGCAAAGCTATAGAAATACTCCAGCCAATAATAGATATCGTCATGCCAAGACGAGTACCAATGGCATCCATCAGTTTGCCTGTAAAGGTTTGCCCCAATGCGTAGGCAATCATAAAAAAGGTTGTGATTAAAGCTAATGCACTTTTATTATCAGCATCGGCAATGCCAAATTCTTTATAGATATATGGCCAAAGAATATTAATAGCACTCCTGTCTATGTAATTGATTACAGTTGCCAATCCAATTAGCGCAATGATCCACCACCTTAAGCCTTTTACTTTCATTATTATTATTTTTTAGTTAGTTTGATATTGGTAGTGCCCTTGGCAGCATTTTGTACTTTGTTATTATCGTAAACTATGTTACCAACCGTAATACCATTGCTACTTTTAAGTTTGATGTTTATCCCGTAGCCATCAGCGTTTACATTACTGACGTTATTTTTAAAGATGTTGTAAGAACCCCAACCTTCGTAAGCACAGTTAACTTGGTAACCATCTAATAAAACTGAAGGTTGTGTGTTGTGGCCTATGTTGTTTTCTATCAGATAATGGTTTCCTTTAATATCCATCCAGCTATCTGCACTATTTTCGCCAGTAATTCCTTGCGCTTCGAAAGTATTTCCACTAACAATTCCGCCAGTGGTACCTTCTTTTATATCGATACACTCGGCAGTAACAAAAGGTCCCAATTTGTTGTTTAATACTTGGTTCGAGTCGCATTGGTCTGGCTTTCCATCGGTATATTTTTCCCAATTATTTTTAGCAGATCCGATATAAATGGCTTCACCAAAACCAGGCCTCTTCTTACCCGTATGGGTTACTTCTGAGTTTTTAACAATGTTATGTTTACTAAAAGTTCTGAAATGAATCCCCTCTTCGCCTAATTGGGTAACAAAAATGCCATCTATCACATTGTAATTTGCTCCATCGGTTACTAATCCTTTTAAACCATTTTTCAAGGTAAATCCTTTCAATTTCCAATAATTGGCTTTTAAGGACAGTACATAACCAGTTGCTATACTTCCAGCATCTAAAATTGCATTTCTGCCTCCTGCAAGTACAATAGGTTCTTTTTCTGTTCCACTTGCGTTAGGTTCGATTACAAATTTACCTTCGTAAACACCATCTTTTAGGATGATAGAATCTCCGGGCTTAGCCGTTGCCAAAGCTCTTTTTAATTGGCTGCTATTTGCTACTATAATTGGTTTTTCAGATGAAAAAGGTCGTATTGCATATCCCACCTCAGTTAAAGCTGAGATAGCAATAGCGACCATAACCAAATATATGTTGAAGATTTTTTGCATTTGCAATGTTTTAGTTAAGCCGTCATTTGGACCGTAGGGAGAATCTATAAGTTTAACTATGGTTTAGAAAATCAAATCCAAAGATTTTGCTTGGCATAGCTTTGGTTCTCCATTTCGCTTTGCTTCAGTCGAAAATACGTCCCTCCTAAAATTATTTATGAATACCTAATTCTTTTAAGAAATTAATGATAGCCGCATTTAACTCAGAATTTTTCTCTTTAGGAAATTTGCCATGCTCACCTCCTTCTACAGTCATAAACTCGTTTTTAACGCCAAATTCGTCTAACTTTTTCTTTAAATCTACCGATTGCTGGTACGGCACTACTGGATCGGCATCGCCATGTACAATAAATACCGGCGGACTGGTTTTCTTCACTTGATATAACGGAGAAACCGACTCGATAAATTTTTGGTCGTTAGCTCTGTCGCCCAACCACCAAGTGGCCGAACGGCTTTTCCAGCCTCCAATATGTGTAATGCCATATTTATCAATAATAGCTGCCACTTTTACGTCTTTAACACCCGGACAATTACCATCAAATTTGGTATCGTTACCTAACAAACCGCCCATTAAAGCTAAATGACCACCAGCAGAACCTCCCATAATCACAATTTTATTAGGGTCGATATTTAAAGCTTTCGCATTTTTAATGAGATAAATTAAAGCGCAACGTGTATCTTCTACCGCAGCAGGCGCTGGTGCAACTTGTACCAAGCGATAGGCAATATTAGCTACAGCGTAACCATTTTTAAAAAAAGAGTTGAAACCAGTTTGCGATTCCTTAACACCTTTATTAAAACCACCACCGTGAATATTAATCACAATTGGAGACGGTCCTTTTTCTTTCGGCGGCAAGTACAAATCCATCTTCCCTTCCCAATCGCCAGCTTTAGTATAAACCACATTTAACTGTTCAGAAAATCCAGTTGGATAGGTTACTTTTTTAAATTCTGTAGTTTCTTGTGCCTGAGCAACGCTCATTGCCGCCATCAAAAAGCAGCTGATTATTAATTTTTTCATCGTAATTCTTTTTAACATTATCTCCTCCTTCTTTAATTCTCCCTCCAAAGAAAGACACTGGACGCTTAAGCATTTTGCTTATGCCCCTCTTCGAGGGGGACAGAGGGAGGCTTTTACTTTATAAAATCTTCTCTGTGAGGAGCAAAAACATCAATTAAAATGCCTGGCTCAATACATACGCAACCGTGTACTGCGTGAGGTGGCACGTAGTAACCATCTCCTTTTCTAATGATCTTTTTCTCATCGCCAATGGTCATTTCGAAAACGCCACTTTCTACATAGGTAACCTGCACGTGGTAATGCTCATGCAATGGGCCAATGGCTCCAGCTTCAAACTTTGCTTTTACTAACATGATTTGATCATCATGACCGTAAATTTTACGCTGCACTCCGTTACCTAAATCTTCCCAGGTTGTTTCTGTCTCTATTTGAAATAATTCGCTTTGCATGTTTTGTTTTTGTTATGTGTCATCAGTTTCGTGTTACGGGGTTTGGACGTTATCATCTCGTAACTCATAACCCGCAACCTACAACACTATTTAAAGTTTATATAATTCTGTTTATTTAGCCCCTCTCTGCCTTTGGCATCTCTCCCCAAAAGGGAGAGAAAAGCATTTTGGAGTGTCTTTGCTCTTTGTTCCTTAATCCTTTATCTAAAGGATACGTAGTTCTGTTTATCTGTATAGTTAATTTGATACATGTAAGTTTTACCATTTAGTTTAAAGCTCAGCACGGTTTGTTGTGCATCAGATTTCTCAATTTTCAACTCGCTAATAGATGGCAAGGCCGATGTTACTGTTTCGTTAATCGGGTCTGTACCGCCATGCGTTTCTGTAATGCTTGCAAAAGTTTGATTTTGTCCATTGCTGCTCAACATAAAAGCTTTTCCATCTACCAAGTTCATTTCTGGATCGTTAGCACCGATAGAAACCAATTTCACTTCTAAAGGATTATCTGACGCAAAATGTATAGTGTAGAAACGATTTCTGTTCAGCAAACCAACCAATCCAGTTTTATCTTCTAACTTATTACTAGCATTTAACCAAAGGTGTTGATAGCCGTTTTTAGCTCCCAAAGCATTTAAACCATCGGCTTTTGCTTTTACAGGAAATGAAGTGTTCACCAACTGACCTTTGTACCAAAAAGGTAAATCGTATTGATGGTTTTTAGTAGACAGCGCTTGCATTACATCAATTAGCAGAGGTTTTTCTAAACCATCAACTTTCACCAAAGCAGCTGTTCTAATCATTGTTACATCTGCGTAAGCTTTGGCCTCTTTGGCGCTAACCACTTTCAAATTTGGTTGGTTAGAAAAATAAAGTAAACTTGGGCTGGTAGCATCAGCCGAATCAACTTTAGCATCGAAATGCGAAGTTTGATCTACCACAAGCGCATTATGTGCTATGGTTTGCTTGGCGTAAGAATTGTTCTCTGGCAAATAGCCACCACCATTTTTGGTATCGATATTTAAAAACCTAGCAGCACCGTAATCTGGGAAAATCTCTGTGGTATTGTCATAAAACAATAGGCCCAACCTATCAAAGTGCCCGTGGCCCATGCCCTGCGAACCTGCTTTAAGCAAAACTGTTTGTTGGTCTGTATTTGGCCCATTACGTAAAATCCCTATACCGCCATCCTCTCCTTTTGCACCATCTTTAATAAACAAAGTTTGATATTTAAAAGGCACAGCTTTACCCGCAGCTAAATCTGCAGCTACTTTTAAACCCGCATCAGAAACAATTACACGTCCTTGTTGCCTTGCGATATCCAGCAAATCAACCTCTGGTTTAATATCTGCGTAAGCTAAATCTACACCGTAAACCAACTCTATAGATTCGTAAGTTTTGTCTTTAATTGCATCGTTAATAGGGAAGAAAGTTTTATCGGTATAAGAAGTTTGCAAAGAAGTCTGTATAGCTTTCGACAACAACTTATTTCTGTATTCGAAAATTTTGCGTGATGGTTCGTAATTATTGATGGCCTTTGCAAACAGTACAAAAGGCAAAAGAGCGTAACGTTGGTAGTAAGGGCCCTCCATGTAATAACCATCTGGCGAAAAAAGCTGATTGATTTGTGCCAAGTAACCAGTTTTGCCATCTTTTTTAGAACCGTTGATAGCAGTTTCTACGTAAGCTTTCTTATTCAATACATAACCGCTAATACCTACAGCCGCCAAGTTCCAGGTACCATGGTTGTGTATTTTATCAAAAACTTCTCGCTTATCTTCCGTGAAAAACTTCAAGATGGGTTCAAATAATTGCTCCTCTATGGTTCTCCTATCCGAAGATGACAATGCATCATACACCAAATCATAAGCTTGGATGGTGTAAATTTGCCACACAAAATCATTCAAGCACTGCCAAAAAATACGTCCGGCATCGGCTTTGTTTTTACTTTTTGGATGTAATGGCCATTTTTCGTACTGCGAAGCATAATTTAACAATACTTTTTTTACATAGTCTGCATATTTTTTTTCTCCAGATATTTGATAAGCGGTGGCTGCGCTTAGCATGCTACTGTAGTTTTTTTTGTGTTGTTCGTGGGTATAACCGCCGCCGCCATCTTTAGGCACAGGCACTACTATGGGTTCTGCCAATGCTTTATCTGCTGCATTTTTAACAGTTTGATAAGATTGACGTAAAAGTGGATAACTAGCTACACCTTTGCGTACAGCCGCTACATTTGCTTTGGTAAGCATTAAGCTTGGATGTGTTTGAGCCATTAGTGTGAGGCTAAAAAAGGCACAAAAGATTACTAATACCACTTTTTTTAAGTAGTTCATATGCTTTAATTTATATTTATTTGATTAAGCTAGGCTTCCCCTATTTTATTGAATTATACTTCTGCTTTGTTGATTATATTTTGTGCTGCAAAACCAGCTTTACTAATTTGCCATATCTCGTCAAGGTGGCCAGCCATTGCCTCTTCAGCTTTGGTCATATCTTGTGATTCGATAGCGGCGTAGATCATCCTATGCTCTTCGATAGCTGTTTTGGCCCTATTATCGCCACATATTTTATTTTCTACAATATTCTTGATCAAGTCGGGCACTAAAATCAGTATCATCGATTCTATAACCGAATTCTTGGTAGCTTTTGCAATTTTAATATGAAAAACCATATCCTCTTCCACCGCATCGCCACCAGAGCTGGCCTTATTTTCATACTCTATCATGGCGGCCTTAATGCTCTCCAAATCTTCTTCCGTTCTACGCTCAGCAGCCAGCTTTACAGCATTCAACTCTAAATGGTAACGAGCTTCAATCAGTGCGTTAAAATCATCTTTGTTAAATTTGATGATATCAGAAATGATGTTGTCTATTACGTTGATGCTTAAACCGGCTACATAGGTACCACTTTGAGGGTTGGTTCTCAGCAAACCATAAAACTCTAATTTTAATATTGCTTCGCGGATGTAGCTTCTTCCTACGCCAAATCGTTCCGAAAGTACGCGTTCTGCAGGTAATCGATCTCCAGGCTTTAACTGACCAGAAACAATCAGTTGCTTTAACTGCCCTATAATTTTATCAACCGGTGATTCTACTTGTATCGCTGTTATGTTCTCTATCAATGACTTCATTCGTTAATTTTCTATTTGGTTGACCAATTAATTGGTTTACCAAAAATAAACATTCAATTGGGTATTTAAAATTTATTTCAAATTAAATCAATTTTATCGTGGAATTACTTCTAAATTAACTTTCCAATTATCGGTTCTAAACGGCTGCATAGGTAAACCAATTGCATTTGTAACATAATTATCACCCGGGTTATCTGCCCAAGCATAGCGTACAGCTATTGGTTCTTTTACCTCATCATTCCAAACTTCTACGGTGTTACCCACTATTTTAGCTTGTGCAAACACAAACTTTTTATCTTTTCCGGCGATGATAAAATTAGAGCGCTCTGCATTTTTATTCACGGTTAAACCTTCGGCATAATGAAATGAGATGATAGCTTTACCATTTTCGATTCGCATTGATTTAAAAACAGGCCCATCGGCAGCTACCTTGTGTCCATAAACTAATTGTTGCACCTTAGTTGCTACACGCTCACCTACCGGAAATTTATCTGTTGGATGAATATCATGGGCTAAGCCTAAATCAATAATGCTCACCAAGCCAGTATTTGGCAAATGTGAAGCTTTTTCTTGCCCCTCTCTTAACAAAGCCCAAGTTGAATTTACTTCTGGCAAATTTTGTACTTTTTTATAATTAGGTAGCTGCACGATTACAAAAGGCAATTGCGGTTGGTTAAAGTTCTTTCTCCAATCTTTGATTAAACTCTTCAATAAACCTTCATACTCGTCTGCCCAGTTGGCATTGCTTTCGCCCTGGTACCAAACTACCGCCTTGTACTGCAAGCCTTTCAACGGATTTATCATGGCATTATAGATTGAAGAAGAAACATCATTTGGATGCACAGCGATGCTAATCTCTTGAATTTTGTAAGCCCAGTTGCCATCTATTGCTATCTTGTTACTACCAGCTTTGAAGAACATTTTACTTTGTGGGCCCCAAATACCACCATTTCTACCTTTGTTAGCTACACGAACCAGGATTTTATTTGTTCCTGCTTTTAGCAAATTTTTCGGCAATGTAAATTCTCTAATCAAGTCTCTACTATCTGGAGAAGATCCTATTTTTACCTCATTAAAGAAAACAACACTTTGATCTGCAATTCTTCCTAAACTCAAGAAAGCATCTTTTTGAATATCGGCATCACTTAAATTCAATTCTTTGTAGAACCAAATTACACCATCTACGTTAGGCAAACCAGCTTGTTCCCATAATGTTGGCAATTTCATTGTTGCCCACTGCTTGGAGTAAGCCGGAATGGTTGGATGAATAGTGTCCCAAAGTACATCGGTTTTAGTGTACTGATTTAGTTTTCCGTGAATTTTCTCTAACTCTACAACTTTTGCGGCTATGTATTGCTTTTGATTTTTATTGCCAATTTGGCTAAGCACAGGCTTTAAACGAGCAATGGTATCTAGTGATGGCGCACTGATGAAACCTTCAATTACGGTTCCGCCGTAGGCACTGCTTATCAATCCTATTGGTATATTTAGTTCTTTCTGGAGCTTACGCCCCATATAATACGCAACGGCAGAAAATTTACTTACCGAAGCCGGAGCTGCAACTTGCCAAGGCGTTTGCTTCGTTAAATCATCTAAAGGTTGAAATTCGATATCTCTATTAACGTTAAAAACCCGAATGTTCTTATTGTCAGCATTTGCAATGTCTTTTTCTCCTCCATCTGCCTTCATTAGCATAAAAGCCATATTGCTCTGCCCACTGCACAAAAAAACATCACCCAAAAGTATGTTCTCTAGGCTAAGCTCATTAATAGTAAGCGTATAAGGACCTCCAGCCGGCAATGCTTTCATTTCAATGCTCCATTTACCGTCAGCATCCGCTTTAGCAGTATAGTCAGCACCTTTAAACTTAGCAGTAACTTTTTCTCCAACATCGGCCCAGCCCCACAAAGTAATTGGCTGGTTACGTTGCAAAACCATATTGCTCCCAAAAATTTGGGGTAGCTTTACCTTTGCAAAAACATCAGCCGAGATGGCTAAAAGCAAACCTAACGCTAGTAATACTTTTGAGTGTCTAGTCATTTTCTTTCAGTTGTAGGTTATGGGTTACAAGTTGCGAGCCCAAACACATCACTCGTAACCCTTAACTTGAAACACCTCTTATATTTTAATTAACTTTTTAGTACTTGTAATTCTTCCAGAATTTTCAATTGACAAGATATAAGTTCCTGCCTGAATATTTTGTACGTTTATTTCTTCTACCTGATTTCCGCTTGCAGTTTTGGTAAAAACAACTTGCCCCTGAATATTTAAAATCCTGATCACATCTCCCTTTATTACTCCAGAAACACTGATATTTTTTTGTGTTACAGGATTGGGATATACCGTTACCTCATTACCCAACGTAACGGTTACTGGAATTGGATTAGAGGTTTGTTTTGAACCATCAAAATCTACTCCTACCAAACGATAATAGTTTGTACCCGCCGTTGGATTTAAGTGAGTATAATTATAATTAAATATTCCTGGTTTATTGTTTGCGGCAACGGTGTAGATATCTTGAAAATCGTTCCCTCTACGGTGTTGTAGCACATAGTTTTTTAAATTTACCTCATCGGTAGTTTGCCAAGCCAATTTTACGCTGTTTAAGCTTTCTTTTGCCGTAAAACTAATTAAGGTTAAAGGCAAAGTTGTGTTAGCTTCTCCCACTATAAATGGCAAAAAGGTGCTGGTATTTAAAGCAACTGTATTTGCTCCTGCATCTCCAGTACCGGTAAACATTCCGTAATTACCTGCGGTATAGCCGGCAATACCAATTTGTGCAGAGGTAAACCCTGAAAAATCAGCACCTTCTAGCGTATTGTCCCAACCTAAGGTTAAGTCTACGTTTCCTGTACCAGAAGTACGATTAATGTTCCAAACGGCATCTACCATTCTCAATTTTTGCGCTGCTGTTAATGCAGTACCATTAGGGGTAGCATCGGCAGTTGCGCCGGTAAATACGTTGATTTCAACATCTGAAGCTGTGGCTGGTGATAAAGTAACAGGAAGAAAATTGGCTGGTGTACCTACCGGGATCAGTGTATTTGCAGAAAGCCCATTAAGTTTTAATGTACCTACCGCACCCGTGGCTGCATTAGCAGCCGTAACGATGTAAGCGGTATTATTAAACGTTCCATTAAGAGTTGCCGTTGGCTCTAAGGTTAAATTATCTCCCTCATTTACGGTTAATTTAGCGTTGTTTAAAGTTAATACGCCGCCAATTGAAACGCTTTTATTTGTAGTTGCTGCCGCATTGAAAGTGACATCGCCTACACTGCTGCTATTTGTTGTAAAAGGAGAAACAGTTGCTGCATTGAAAGTATAGTTAACATTATCAGCATATGATTTACTACCAGAAAGTGCTATATTTCCGTCAATACCTAATGGATGCGAAGTGATCAAATGCGTATTAGTGGTCAAAGTAATACTAGTACCACTTGCCGTAGCTGTGGCTGCATTAGAAAGCGTAAACTGCTGACTTGCTGTGTTTGTACTTACAATAAAACTGTTCGCTGGAATGTTAGGTCCTGTAACCAATACCCCTAAACCTACCTTTATAGCCGAGTAATCTGCAGCCGACCCTAAGGTAACCACTGGGCTACCCATAGTGATACTAGCTGTATTATTCGTAATACTATATCTTTCTCTTGCTTGGAGGTTAGATGTTCCAGATATGACCTTATCATTCATATTTAATATACCTGCTAAACTTGATTGCGATGTTCCCACCAAATTCAAGTTAGCGTCTAACGTAACATCAGCGTTAGTTCCTATAGAAAATCCTCCCAAGTCTGCAAAAACACCCGAGCCACTTATAGTCTGCGGAGTGGTACCCGCCATCAATAGCTGCGAAGATGTTATAGCGTTGGGCGAATTGGAAGTTCCGAAAGTACCATTGTTAACAATGTTTCCTAATATAGTTGCTGATGATTGATGTCTGATATAAAAAGCTGCGCCTGGTAAAATCGTCAAATTTTCAATCGTAGAAAAACTCTCTCCTGAAGAACCCACAGCGCTCAAATTTACCGTTGCATTATTTCTAACGATAACATTTCCTAAAGTTTTGCCATTAAACAAATTAGATACGTTTGCCGTTTCTACAATTAAATTACTTCCCGACTGAAAAACAACAATATTTGATGCAGAATTACCTCCGAATGGATTAAACTGGCTTTGATAAACTAAAGAAGAGCCCGATTGGAAAACCACAGATTTATCTACAGAAGGATTAGTTGAAGTAGTTAATGTACTAAAAGGATTGGTTGCAGACCCTACACTACAAGAGCTACCAGCTGCAAATTTTAAAGCATCAGCCGCTTTTACAGACAGACGATTTGTACCAGCTCCAATAACATTTAACTGCCCCTGAATAGTACTATTCGACGTAGCGTTAAGCACAACACTCATTGTTCCAATTGTCCCATTTACGTTTAATACACTATTGCTTGCAACAGCAACTTCACCATCTATATAGAGATAGGTAGTTCCAGCCGTTGTTCTACCGAGGTTTAAAGTAGCCGCATTTTGTAAGATTAATTTTGCTAATATCTCATTACCTGTTGGTTGCACCGTTACAGCGCCAGTTGCTCCAGCGCCAATGTTACTTCCATCAAAAATCAAGATATCAGCAGTATTAACAACTGCTCTACTAGTTCCGCCGCCACCCAGAGTTGTATTCCAATTTGAGGCAGAAGACCAAGAACCACTGGCTCCTCCTACCCAATAGTAGGTATCTTGCGCAAAACCTACTGCAGTAAAGCAGATTAAAACAATCAATAGTAAAATTCTTTTCATACGGATTAAATATTTGGTTATAGGTAAAGGAGAACTTCTCAGCTCTCCCATTAATTACATTTATTACAGATTTCCGTTAATTTCTAAATTATCTAGCCAAGCTTTAGCCATGGTATCATTACCTCTTGGGGTAACACCGTAAATGATCAAAGCGTTTAAACTCTTGCCCGCCTCTAAACCACCCGATACAAATTCGCCTGGAATGCGTTTACCGTTTACCCAAATATGATAAGTACCCGCATTTAAAGTCTGCTCGGCTTCTTTGGTATATTTTTTTACTTCGGTGCTATTGTTACTATACACCTCAATCAAATAATCAGTGTTTTTAACAAATGAAACTCCTTTAACCGAGTTCCATTTGCCACCAGCACGGCTATAGAAATTTATTTGATTGGCGGCAGACAAATTCCATCTTAAGCCAGCGAAGATTTCTGTTGAGGTTTCTTTGATGCCGCTATTTCCTTGAAATAAATCATCCGAGTTTGCCGAAGCTCCGTTAGCAAATACCCATTGACCGGCATTTGCAGCATCTATTTTGATATTGAAACTTGTTTTGGCTACATTTTCAAAAGCGAGGTTATATATAGAAAACTTGCTAGTGGTAGTACCCGCTACAACCTCTAAACCAGCGCCTTTAATAAAACCAGCACCACTTTTGACCAAGTTAAATGCACCAGTACCGTCTGATGCTGTGCGAATTCTTACCCGAGTTGCTTTGCTATTAGCAATTTTTGGCAAAAAAGAAGTTGAAGAAGCTCCTGGATTTGGATTAAAAGAAGCTTCTTTATCGCCAAAATCATAGTTAACAACTGGTGCTTGCGCAAAGGATAGTGTACATATCGAGCATGTTAAAATAGTTACTGCAAAAAATTTCTTCATCATCTATCTATTTAAGGGTTAGTATTCGGTAATATTGAAATCGTTAAAGTAAACCGTTTCGTCTCTTAACATTTGTGGTTGTAGGGTTCTTCTGTAAATCCCCCACTTTGGACGGCAGCTGGTCGAATTTTTACGCCACATTTCTATATTGGTAAAAGCTTGCTTTAGCAAAAGCTTCCCATCACTAATTCTATTGATCTGTATTTCGTATTTGCCATCGAAAGAAAACGTAGCACGTTCAACCACTTCCACCCAATGGCCTTTAAAATCGGCTAGCGGAATTTGAGCGATATACTTTTGAGAAGTAGCGTCGGTTTCGCCGGTATGAATAACCTGCATTAAATCTCCACCGGCTTTGTAACGTGGCGTAAGCGTAATGATAGGAAGTTGATTATCGCCATCAATAGGTTTTAACTGATGGATATGCGTAAAATCACCAGATGGTTTAAAGTTGGCATCTAATTTAAACTTCCATTTATAGAGCACCTTTTCATCTTTACTGGCCTTTAAATTTTCTGGAGATCTATCATAAGTTTTGATTTCGTTACGCTGCCTATCCGAATTTTCGCATTTATCGTTGTCTGGCGTTAGATGAATAGTAAAAGCAAAAACCTGACGTTTTAAATCGTTATCGAAAACTTGTGTAATGTGTTTTCCAAAACCTAAATGACTGCAATCTGGTGCCTCAATCACATCGCCCGTGCCACCAAAAACACTATTAATGAGCTGGTAGGTTTCTGTAGTGCCATTTGCGCTTAAGGTAGTACCGTTGGTATTGGTTACTTCGTTTCCATTGCCAGCTACTACTTCCTTTTCTACAGGTGCATTTTTTTGCTTACTACAAGCACATCCTAGCAAACAGATGCATAGCACGTAAAGCAGATTTTGCTTATTCATACAAAGGATAAATTTGGTTGACCAATATTTGGTTGACCAAATTTATACAAATAAAATTATGATGCAAATTTTTTAGAAGATTTTAACACTAAGGTTTTATAATAATTATTGTGAGGTATTTAAAAATCGGGAAGACAAAGTTAACTTGTCACGGAACTGCCACTGGCTACTTTAATAAAATTGCGGCATAGTTGATTTATAAACCTGGTTGTAGCGTAAATCCTTTTTGTTTGGCCCTGAAAGGAAATTAAACAGATGATTTGATAAACTAAGCACAATAGCGAGTATATTGGTAGAGCAAACAAAAAGATTGCAGCGAAAAACAGGGCTATCCGCAAATAGCCGTAGGAGAATGCTTTTCTAAAAGGTATTATTTACCTACGTAACGTTGTTCGGCTTCGGTAATTACCTGTTGAACCAATTGCTGTAATTGATGCGCCTTGTTGCCAATCATAGGATCGGCATTGTAATTGGTAAGGTAAATGATATTTTTTGTACTATCCTCGTAAACGAATTTGAACTCATGGCGCAGTACTTTGGCATCGCTTAAATTAGCTTGCGCATTCGCGATAGTATCTGGAATAGCTAATAAGTCTTGTTCGTTAATTTTGCTGTGCAAAAAAATGATGTTGTTGATACGTAATTTAAAATTCTCTTTGATTAACTTATCATTCTGGCTGATGAATTGATACTGACCAGTTTTAGAATCATAGCTATTCTGTAGGGTATCGCCAACGCCCCATTTATAGGTTAAACTCACAAAAGAAGCAGCTTTTTTACCTCCACTTCTCATTTTCATTACGTAATAACCACCTGCTATAATAATAAGCAGTACCGCAATAATGCTTAACGATTTTCCTAATTTTGGTTTCATTACTTAGAGAGATTAGCTTCTTTATCAATTAAAGTGAGTTCTATCTCTTTTTGCATTTTACCAATTGCACCTTTCATTTTTTGGTTACCACTATAACTAGGCAAATAAGTTACCTCTTTAGATTTCGATTTGTAATTGAATTTGATGAAATAACGAAACTGATTAGGGTCATTCACATCGGCTTCGCTATTGGCTATCACATTTGGCAAGTTCCAAAATCCTTGCACATCGGCTACGCTATCTAAGTATTTAATATCATGCAGCGTTAACTTTATATTTCGGTTTACCAACGAATCGCTTTTATTTAGGTACTTAAATTCGCCAGTAGCAGAATTGTAGCTGTTCTCTAACTGAGCTCCCGTGCCCCATTTGTATTCTAGCGAAACAAAATATTTTTCCTGAAAAGGAGCATTTCTAATAATTGGCGCATAATATACTATACTATAGATTAAAAATGGAACAATTACGGTTAACGCAAGAAATATCTTTTTACCTTTTGAAGTCATTACTTATTTAATCTGCTATAAAATTCTTTGATGCACTTTCATCAAACTCTCCCTCCCATTTGGCAACTACCACTGTAGCTAGGCAATTACCAATTACATTTACCGAAGTACGGGCCATGTCCATTAGCTCGTCTATACCTAAAATGGCTGCAATGATAAACACTGGTAAACCGAATTGTTCTGCCGTAGCAATGAGTACAATTAAGGATGCTCTTGGTACCGCAGCAACACCTTTAGAGGTAATCATTAAGGTAAATGCGATAGCCAATTGTTGCCCTATACTTAGGTCCATTCCGGCAGCTTGTGCCACAAAAATAGAAGCCAAAGATAAGTATAAAGATGTACCATCTAAATTAAAACTGTAACCCGTTGGTATTACAAACGATACAATTTTACGTGGCACACCAAATTTCTCCATGTTACTAATAGCCTTTGGCAAAGCCGCATCAGAGCTTGTAGTAGCAAATGCGATAGAAACTGGCTCTTTTACCGCTTGTATAAATTTTTTGATGGGTATTTTTAAGAAAAGCATAATGGGTACAAATACCAACAAAACGAATACAATTAGCGCAATATAAAGCGACCCTAAAAGCATGAATAAGTTCTTTAGAATATCTACTCCCAAATGCCCAACGGTGTAGGCCATTGCAGCCCCCACACCTATTGGAGCAAAGTACATTATGAGGTTGGTGAACTTAAACATTACTTCTGATAAACTCTCTGCAAAATCTACCAAAGGTTTTCGTTTTTTCTCTTCAACCATGGCCAAACCTATACCAAATAGTACAGAAAACACTACAATTTGTAGCACTTTGTTCTCGTACATAGATTTAACTACATTTTCGGGGAAAAGCTCGTAAAAGAAATGAGCAAATTTATAGATGCCATGAACATTATCTGGCAACGCTTCTAGTTCTGTATCTACTACTTTCACTGTTGGCAATTCCTGTTGTGGCATCTTCTTAATATCAACCCCCACACCGGCATGAGTAATGTTGATTACGGCTAAACCAATAAAAATAGCACAAGATGTGGCGCAGAAGAAATACAACATGGATTTCCAAGCCATACGACCAACCTGTTTTAAATCGGAGTGGCCGGCAATACCATAAACTAGTGTTCCAAAAAGAATTGGCCCCACAATAGTTTTAACCAATTTAATGAAACCTTTACTTAGCGGATGTAGCGCAGCTGCCACATTCGGGAAATCGACCCCAACAAATACACCTAAAAGCATGGCTACCAATATCCAGGTAGTTAAATTTCTTTTTGTTAATGCGTAGGCCACTAAAACCACCGCTAAGCCCCATCGTGCGGCTATCATTACTTCATCTGCAACAGCTATAATGTTAAATTCTTTTAATAAAGTAATGATCAATGCAATAGTAATGCAAATTAAGGTGACAAGACCTGTCTTGTTTTTTTTCATTTAGTTTCTGTTTTCAATAGTAATAAAGTTTCTTTTAAGATGATTTTATTACTTCTTGTTTAATGTGTTTCTAATTTACAAAAGCACATTTAGTCTATTTGGTTATATTGATTATTCTTTCAATTTAATACTTCACTTTGTTAATCGAAACAAGATCAAGCACTTTTACTTGATTAACAAAGATGTTTAAATATTTTGTTAAGCCCGCAAAGCTGACAAAATTAAATATTTGCACTTAGCACACAAACATTTATTAATTTAGTAGCCGTTTATGGTGTAACAATTTAATGTTATACTATTCTAATAGACATACAAAAACGCTAAATGGACCGAAAAGATCAACTTTTTAAGGAAATTTTCGATAAAAATTCAAAGAAAATATTTCACCTATGTTATGGCTACACAGGCGATGCAGATTCGGCGAACGATCTTTTACAGGAAACTTTTTTAAAGGTTTGGCAAAATCTAGACAAGTTCAGAAACAAATCTTTAATCTCTACTTGGATTTATAGAATTGCCGTAAATACGTGCTTAACTTATTTACGCTCCGAAAAAAGGCAAGCCAAAGATGAACTTACCGACAATATCATAGAAAACAGGATTGAGGAATATTCTGAAAAGAACGAACAGATAGCCCTCTTATACAAATCGATCTCTAAATTGGAAGAAAATGATCGTTTGATTATTACCATGGTGCTAGATGAACTACCTTATAATGAGATTGCTGAAATCTCTGGAATTAGCGAAGGCAATTTAAGGGTTAGAATACATCGCATTAAACAGAAACTTACTGAAATATACAATCAACATGCAAGAATTTGATCACATAGAAGCATTATGGGCTAAGCATACGGTTGATGTAAAAATATCTGCTGATGATATGCTAAAGCAGGCGAAAAAGGACGTAAGTAACATACGTACCAAATCGTTATTGAATATTATTGGCATGGCTCTTTCTATTTTTGCCGTGGCCGCAGTATGGTTTTTTTACGATTTCGCCTCTATAACTACACATTTTGGGATCAGCATTATTATATTGGCTGTTACTGTTTATACCATTATCCTATATGCTAACCACCGTGTAATTGCACAAAATGATTTTACCCAAAATCCTAATATTTTCTTGCAAAAACTAAAAGTTTATCAATTGCAAAGGCACCAGCTTTACAATAGGTTATATTGGTTTTATGTAATAGCACTTTCTTTGGGCATGGGGCTTTACTTTTTTGAGCTACTACAAAATTTTGATTTTTGGCTGCAGGTGCTAATTTTATTTTTAAGTTTTGGATGGATAATATTTTGTTCAACATTGGTAAGAAAAGCAGTAATTAAAAGAGATAAAGAGAGAATTGCTTTGTTAATTGAGAAATTTGAGCGCATTAGCAACCAATTTAAAGACACAGAATAATTTGGCACAACTTTCGTTCTTTTATGGTTAAATGAAGCCACTAAAGAACATTATTTTATTATTGCTAGCGGTATTTGCCTGTGCCTTTATACGATACGAACGCATTTATCCAGAAACGATCAATTGGGATACGCATTTTAAAGGCAACCCAGACCCAAATTCGCATTTTGCCGCGGTAACCAGTACCATTTGGCAATATGGCTACCGATCTACCATTAGAGGCAACAACCTGCAACTAGAATTTAATTTTTTGGGCGGTGTTGATGCTAATAAATCTTGGGTAAAAAGAGAGCGGATTAGAAATAAAGAAACGAGCAGTAGGTTATTAAACCATGAGCAGGGTCACGTTTACATCAATTTTATTTTGCTAAAAAAGGGTGAATACATTTTAAAAAACCAAAGTTATACCGTTAGCAACTATAAACGTTTGATAGACAAAACCGCAAAAGATATTAGCAAGTTTTATAACAATATGCAAGAGCGCTACGATGTAGAAACCAAACACGGCTCGGATTTGGAAGCACAAAAGAAATGGGATGCTTTTTTTGAAAGCGAGTTGAGCCAGCTTTAAATTATTATTAGATAAATAGAATCTAATTATTTATCAGTGGACTAAAGTCTACCCAATGAAATGGAATTTTCAATAAATAGCAGCAGCAACTAGAAACATCTCATATTAACGCAAGTCTTAGCACCTAAGGCCGAGCCAAAGCCTGACTTGTACTTTTGCCCACCTAACCAAAAACAAACTAAATAATTGCTTGTAGGCACAAGCTTCCTCCAACGGTTTGCAGATTTAAGTTGAGCCTTATTGTTCGCATAATAGAACTTACTTTAACGTTAGAGATAAGCATTACCCTCTAACTTTGTCTAATTCGTATTTGACCTGTTTTCTTAGCTGGCCGCCGCTGGGCTCCTACTTTTTGACCGCAAAAAGTAGCAAAAACTCTCGGTTGCCTATTTTTCTTTCGAAGGAATTGCTTTGGCTTATCGGTGCGACCCGAAAAATAGGAGACCGAAAATTAGCGGAACGGAGATTTGAGAGGCTATCGCTAGCAAACAGCCTATTTTAAATTATCCCGAACGTTACTTTACTAAACTAGAGGTAAATAACTCCAAACTCTAGTGTTTGCACTTCGCCTGAGGCTTAACTTAAACCTGTTGTTAGGTGTGTTTATTTTTTTGGTTTCCTTATAATTAAGTTCACCGAATTTTTAACATATAGGCCATTTACACGAATGTCTTCCTTTTTCGTTAATAAGCTATCGAAAAATAATTTTCCATTTCTGATTTCGTAAAAGCTAGAAGGGTGGTAGTACATAGAGTCGGGACTTGGGTGCATTTCCGTTAAGTCAAAACCGCCGTATTCTATAAAGCCATCTCCGTCAATGTCAGTAAAAGGTTTCGTCTTGCTTTTCGGACCGTTGTTGAAAACAGTCGATGACAGATACGTCATCTTTTTGTTCTTCATGTCAATGGCATAAGCGGATAGATAATCTAAGTTTGGTCGCCCGTCACATTCCATAAAAAATAGGACATTGCCATTTTTGGCAATTATTCTGCTGTATTTGCTGCTATCAACAAGATAGTTTGCAGTGTCCGTAAATATTTTTTCTCCATTCAACAAAATTGTCTGGTAGTAACGACTGCAGTCTTTAGGATTGTAATCGCGTTTAATTGTTAGAGTGTTTATTTCGTCAATCTTGAGAGAAAGCGGAACGTAATTGGTATCAACTTTGGTTTTTACGGTCGGTGCCGCTACTTCAACCACGGTGTCCGCCACTGGTTTGTCGACAGGTTTTTCTCTGCCGGTACAACCGATTAAACTTAGCAGAATTGGAACTAAGACGTACTTCATTTTAAATACCACATAACTAAAACCTAAACATTCAAGATTTACGCTAAACGAGAAAACAGTTAAACAGTCCCGAGAAAAACACCTTACTTTAAATTAACTTGATAAAAAATCCAACGATAAGCAATATCCCAAACAACAAAGCCATATATTTATTTATTCTCTTGACCACTGATAAAGTATCATCGTTACCGAATAAAAAAAAAATTCCAATGGACAAAAGCCCAAACAATAACATAAATAAAGAATCACTCATTTTTTTTACCCCTCGTCTTTCCCTTGTTCAAAACTTTGATTGAGCAAAAGCACAGCTTAGCTAATACCTAAGCTAAAAATAACCTACTCTTCTCCCGGCTTAACCTCCGAAGAAGAAAAGCTATTACCCGCTAAACGATATTTCAAGGTTTTCACTAAAGTTGTAGTCTTACCACTATCAGCCTGTACAATTGGGATAGATCTAAATAAATCTCCATTTTTAACGAAAAACTTATCATCGCCTTTGTAGCCCTTCATAGTGCTAATTCCTGGGAAGCTAATTTTGCTAAAATCGCCACCAAATTCGTATACATTAACATCTGCAACGTTTTTACGCACTAAGGTTTGGATATAAATTTCTGGATTACCGTCGTTATCTAAATCCATATTCCACGCATCGGTAATGATGCCTTCCCGTTCTACGGAGATAGATTTGTAATTCTTTTTAGTAGAATCAGACATTAAAATCAGAAAACCACCTATGCTATCCACACCTTTTCCCCAACTCACCACTTCGAAGTAATAACCAGGCTTTATCTCTATACTTTTATAAAATGGAAATGGGTTTGGTGCTTTAGTTTCTTCTGTCTTTTGTTCAACTGCTAAAGGTTTGTCGCTATCAGAACAAGCGCTTATGATGATAGCAACCGACATTACAGCAAATACAGACTTTAATAAATTCTTAAAAACCATGGGTTGTAAAATATGAAACGCCAATTTATATAATTTCTCAAATAAATAATAAAAATAATCTTGACGAAAACATTAATTAAGTCACAGATGCACACATCTAATTTTCATATCTGTGCATCTGTGGCTAAAAATCTATTTAACCTTACTGTCGGATGCTCCATTATTAAAAACCGTCTCTGCAACTACGCTACGCTTTCCGCTTGGCGTAATCACAATCGTTTTCAAAACTTTTTTCTTGCCTTGTGGTACATTTATTTTTATTGGCGATTTATATTCTGCAGCATTTTCCGATGGTCGGAACCCATCTAACGTATAAAAAATTTTAGCACCAATTACTGGAGATTGCAAATTGATAACGTGATTCTCTCCTGTTACTTCTTTATCTGGTTGGCCAACCGCTGTAGGTACCCAAAAGTTAGTTCCCGTTTCATCTATTTTAGCTAAGTGCAATGCTAAACGTTCTTCGCTAAAATTTTTCAAGTCTTTCTTTTCCAATGGTGTCCAAGCAATTTCAGCTAAGGCGAAAACTCTAGGAAAAATCATATACTCTGCTTTGGCAGGCGTTTCAATGTATTCTGTCCATAAATTGGCTTGCACGCCTTTAATGTATTTTTTCTGCTCTGCAGTTAAAACTGCTGGCACTGGATCGTAGCCATAAACCTTGGTGTAATGTGCAAAGCCTTTTCCATTTCTACCAATGGTCAACGGTTCATCTTCGGCAGTAGATTGTTTGTGATCAAAATACAAACCGTTGGTACTTGGCGTCATCAACACATCGTGGTTTTGCTGCGCCGCTTCTATACCACCCTTCTCACCTCTCCAGCTCATCACAGTAGCATTTGGTGCCAAACCACCTTCCAAAATTTCGTCCCAACCTATAATTGATCTACCTTTTCCATTCAAATATTTTTCTATCCTTTGGATGAAATAACTTTGTAAACCATGCTCATCTTTCAAGCCCTTTTCTTTAATTAGCTGTTGGCAAAATTCAGATTCTTTCCAGTATTTTTTTGGCGCTTCATCGCCTCCAATGTGGATATATTTTGATGGAAAAATGGCGATTACTTCATCCAATACATTCTCCAAAAACTTAAAGGTATTTTCTGAAGGCACAAAAATATCATCAAAAACACCCCAAGTTTGCTGTACCTGTTTACCAGTTCTAGGGCCCGACCAAGGCCAATCGGCACCAATGTAAGTGTCTCTTTCTGGAAAAGCACTTAATTCTGGATATGCCGCTATGGCTGCCGAACCGTGACCAGGCAACTCTATTTCTGGAATAACATTGATGTATCTAGCCGCAGCATAAGCCACAATTTCTTTGGCTTCTTCTTGCGTATAGTATCCTTTATAAACTTCATTATCGGTACCACCCGTACCTGGGTAAACACCAATGATAGTTCCGTTTCTACTACCGCCAACCTCTGTTAATTTAGGATATTTTTTGATCTCAATTCTCCAACCTTGATCTTCCGTTAAATGCCAGTGAAAGTTGTTCAGCTTATAGGTTGCCATTACATCAATGTACTTCTTAAGAAACGACATTGGGAAGAAATGACGACCAACATCTAAATGCAAACCACGATAGCTAAAACGAGGATAATCATTGATCTCTACGTTCTGAATGGTATAAACTCCTTTTGTTTTCTTGCTGGGAAACATCTGTAAGAACGATTGCATGGCATAAAACAAGCCCGCATTTTTGCCTTTTAGCACAACCCTATTTCCCTTTACAGCTATTTGATAACCTTCGTTAGGTAATTTATTTTCAAAATCGTTATTTAAAACAATTGCTTTTTGGCTTGCTGCTAGCGGTGTTTTTGCGGAAACTATTTTTGCTTGTAGCCCTTTTGAAGCTAAAAATTCTTTAAGTGTTTGTGCAATTTTCACATCAGCTGGAAGCGCAGAAATAACCACATTATCTCCTACTGTAAAGTAACCTGATGCTTTAACCACCGATACAGGTGCGGGTATGATACCCATATTAGCATCAGTTTGAGCATTTACACTCGACAAATAAAATGCTGCTACAGCGGTAAGAAATAACTTCTTCATTAGTTTTGGTTTAATTTAAGATTTGGTTTTTAAAGAAAGATAAGCACTTAACTTCTTTATTGGTCTACAAGATAAAAATTTTAAAGTTTAGCGAAAGGAAAAAAATAAAAACATAAAAAAACCTTTCTAAACTAAATTAGAAAGGTTTCAAAATATCATTTAACAATATTTTACTTTGTATCAGCCTTTGCTGCTAAATATCTTTCTGCATCAAGTGCGGCCATACAGCCAGAACCTGCGGCAGTAACCGCCTGTCTGTAAATGCTATCTTGCACATCACCACAGGCAAAAACGCCTTCTACATTGGTTTTAGCTGTACCCGGAACAGTTTGCAAATAACCTGTATCGTCCATATCTAACCAACCTTTAAAAATGTCTGTATTAGGTTTATGGCCAATAGCTACGAAGAAACCTTCTATATCTAAAGTTTTAGCTTCCTCTGTTTTATGATTGAAAACTTTAACGCCAGTTACATTTTTGCCATTGCCGATAATCTCCGTAGTTTGGGTATCGTAAAGCACTTCAATATTTTCGGTGTTTAATACACGATGTACCATTGCTTTTGATGCACGGAACTCGTCTCTACGTACCAGCATATATACTTTTTTACAAAGTTTAGCTAAGTAAGTTGCTTCTTCGGCAGCGGTATCTCCTGCGCCTACAATGGCAACCGTTTGGCCTTTAAAGAAAAAACCATCGCAAACGGCACAAGCAGAAACACCGAAACCGTTATATTGCTGCTCACTTGGTAAACCTAACCACTTAGCTTTAGCACCAGTGGCTATAATTACCGAGTCGGCCAAAATGGTTTTGCTTTCGTCAACCGTTACTTTATGAGGTAGCTCTGAAAAATCTACAGAACTTACGTAGCCAAAACGAATTTGCGTACCAAAACGTTCGGCTTGGTTTTTAAAGTCTTCCATCATTTCTGGCCCCATAATTCCGTTAGGATAGCCTGGGAAATTATCTACATCGGTAGTTTGGGTTAGCTGACCGCCCATTTCCATACCAGTGTACATTACTGGTTTTAAATCGGCCCTTGCTGCGTAAATTGCTGCTGTATAACCTGCCGGGCCCGAGCCTATGATAAGGCACTCTACGTGCTCTAATTCTTCTTGTTGTGACATTGTGTGTATTTTGTGATGCAAATTTAAACTTTAACTAGTAAAGCGCAATACTTGTGGAGAAAGATGAAATTGTGGAGATAATTGTTGGAGTGGTCAGGAATCAGGAGTCAGGGATTAGTTTAGGAATTTAATTGACCGAAAGCCAGTAGACAATTGTTTTATTGTAAAATTGCTTTATTGTTATTCTTGAAAATCTAATTTTAAAGGAAACCTCATTTTCACTGCAACGTTTTGATGGTTACATTCTCCTGGTATCCAAGTATCCATTTTAATGGTTTCTAAAGATTTCTCTTCTATGTTTAACTTAGTATTATTTATTCCGTATACCTGAAAATTTGAAATTTTTCCATCTGGCAAAACTATAAATTCTAAATTAACAGCTGTTACCATAGTATCTGCTGGAATTATTTGTGTTAAACGCGTAAAAGTACCAACTGTTCCATTTTTATAGAAAGGCATTTTATCAGCTTGTTCATAAATCATCATTCCTAAATCATTATTATAGATTCCAACACAAAGTTGATCTTTACTACGACAACCCAACAATAGGCCACTAAAAAAAAGAGTAATTAGATATTTCAACACTCAAGCAACTTAAAAATATTATAAAAGGATTAGGTATTAGTTGCGATGTAGCAATTCAACAATTAACAATTCGTATTAACAACCATACCATCGAACTTCCGGACTCAACACTTTCCCAACTTTCGGACTACCCCCCTTTATTCTCTCGCAATAGCCTCACAAAGTTACCGCCCAATATTTTATAAACATCAGCTTCGCTATACCCTCTTTTTAACAGTGCTTCAGTTACTTTAGGGAAATCGGCAACGCTGTCCATTCCTTTCGGGAAAGACTCGGCACCGTCGAAATCGGCACCAATGCCAACGTGATCTACACCAATTAACTTTACTACATAATCAATATGATCGATCACTCTTTCAATTCTAGGTCTATTATCATCCGCTTCGCTTTGATATTTGGAAATTAGCGTATCAATCGCTTTCGATCTACCATATTTATCGCTCAGTTCTTTTAACTCTGGCTTGTGTTTAATAAAGAAATTTTGCTGCTTTGCCGAATAAGTAGGATCTAAAAAACCGCTATAGAAATTGATAGAGATAACACCCCCATTTTTACCGACGGCTTTAATTTGCTTGTCTTTTAGGTTTCGAGGCACCGGATTAATGCCATACACACAACTGTGCGATACCAAGACTGGCTTAGTAGCTAATTTGATGGCATCGAAAAAAGTTTGCTCGCCAACATGGGATAAATCAACCAGCACGCCAATTTCGTTTAATTTGCGCACCACCGATTTTCCAAAATCACTCAAGCCGGGCATAGCAATTTCGCCTTTACTTTCTTGCGCCGCCGAACTAGCCCAAGGCGTACTGTTGTTCCATGTTAAGGTTAGATAAATCATCCCACGTTTAGCCAAAGCTTCTAGTTTAGCAAGATCATTTTCTATCATGTGCCCACCTTCTACCCCAATTAGCGCAGCCAATTTTTGCTGTTTTACCGCATTTTCAAGTTGTTCTGCGCTGTTTACTAGCGTAATTTTATCAGGATATCTTTTAATAAGCGCATATAGCGAGTCGATTTGTCGGTTGGCCATATCAAAACCACCTTTTTCATCGCACCATATCGAAAAAACCTGTACATCCAATCCACCTTGCTTTGCTCTTACCAAATCAAAATTTCCAGTGGTTTGCAATTGTCCTATATCAATACCAGATTGAATTTGATTGTATAAAATATCGCCATGCGTATCTACCATAATGGCTTTATGATGAACTTTGATTGCATCTTGAGCCATTAATTGTAGACCAAAAATTAAAATTATTAGGGAGGTTAGCGATAGGCGCATGATTATTTTTGTTAGTTACTAAGGCTAAATCAAATTTATTTTCTACTTCCTTTTAATTAGTTTACTCTACTTCTCGTATTTCGGACCTTTTGAGCTTAGTAGTGCTCACTAATTTGTCTTGCTCAAAAACCTCCTTAACTTTTCGTTTTAAGTCGTACCAAAGGCCAGTTCGCAAACCATCTTTATAGTGGCCAAACAACATCCTTCTACCCTTGTAGTTAAAGAAAGCGATCTCTCCTTCCAATTTTCCATCTTTATAATTGCGGTAGCCCATAATTTTGCCGTCCGGAAAATGATCAGTCCATTTGCCTTGCTCTAAACCATCTACAAATTCTCCCTGTTGGGTAATATACCTATCAGTTTTATCATTTTTGAAACTTGCAAAGTTTTGGTGGTTGTAATCGAAAATGCTACCGTAAAAAATAAACTTTCCATGCGGTTTGGAAAGTTCTTCATCTTTATAGGCGCCAGTAAACATCAAATTATCATCCAAATCGTAGCGTTTTAACACCCACAAATCTTGGTTACTCAATTTACCGTATACACCGTAAGATGTAGCCCTATCCTTATCAGTAGTAATTCGATTACCATTAAAATAAATGGGCTTTGCCTGTGCAAATACCACCGTAGCACTTAAAGACAATAAAAGGATTAATAATTTATATTTTAGCATATCATTAGGTTTGAATTATTCCAACATTAAAAGGTTTGGTAATTGGCGATTGATTTGCCGCTTCTATACCCATAGAAATCACTTTTCTAGTTTCCAAAGGATCTATTACCCCATCTACCCACAAACGCGATGCCGCATAATAAGGCGTGGTTTGTGCGTTATACTTATCCGTTACTTCTTTCAACAATTCATTTCGCCTGTCTTCGGCTAACGTTTCGCCTTTACCTTTTAGCGCACTCTCCTGGATTTGTAACAACACTTTTGCAGCCTGTGCACCACCCATTACGGCTATTTTAGCACTCGGCCAAGCATAAATCAATCTTGGATCGTAAGCTTTGCCACACATGGCATAATTTCCAGCACCATAAGAATTTCCCACAACAATGGTAAATTTAGGCACCACCGAATTAGCAACCGCATTTACCATTTTAGCGCCATCTTTAATGATACCGCCCTGCTCCGATCTGCTGCCGACCATAAAACCAGTAACATCTTGCAAAAACACCAAAGGGATTTTCTTTTGGTTGCAGTTCATAATGAAACGAGTGGCTTTATCTGCACTATCTGAATAAATTACCCCACCAAATTGCATTTCGCCCTTTTTAGACTTCACTACAGTACGTTGGTTAGCTACAATACCTACCGCCCAGCCATCAATGCGCCCTAAGCCACAAATGATACTCTGCCCATACAACTCTTTGTATTCTTCAAATTCAGAATTATCTACCAAACGCAAAATAATTTCCTTCATATCGTAAGGCTTTTCGCGGTTGTCGGGTAAAATCCCGTAAATATCTTGCTCATTTAATTTGGGCAAAGCCGATTTAACCCTATCAAAACCCGCTTGTTTTGGTGCCCCCAACATGCTCATGATGTTTCGGATGCTATCTAAACAAGCTTGGTCGTTAGGATGTTTGTAATCGGTTACCCCAGAAATTTCACAGTGCGTGGTAGCGCCACCCAAAGTTTCGTTATCGATATCTTCGCCTATGGCCGATTTTACCAGATACGAACCCGCTAAAAACACAGAACCCGTACCGTCTACAATCATGGCTTCATCACTCATGATAGGCAAATACGCTCCTCCAGCCACGCAAGACCCCATTATTGCAGAAATCTGTACAATACCTTCAGAAGACATGATGGCGTTGTTTCTAAAAATACGCCCAAAATGTTCTTTATCAGGAAAAATTTCATCTTGCATAGGCAAGTAAACACCCGCACTATCCACCAAGTAAATGATGGGCAACCGATTTTCTATGGCAATTTCTTGCGCACGTAGGTTTTTCTTCGCCGTCATAGGGAACCAAGCACCAGCTTTAACCGTGGCGTCATTGGCTACCACCACACATTGTCTACCAGAAACGTAGCCAATTTTTACCACCACCCCTGCACTCGGGCAACCGCCTTCTGCTTCGTACATCCCTTCGGCAGCAAAAGCGCCAACCTCAATTGCTGGAGTATCCTTATCTAATAAGTAAGCAATCCTTTCTCTCGCCAAAAGCTTACCTTTTTCCTTTTGTTTAGCAGCACTTTTTTCGCCTCCACCCAACTGAACTTTTTTCAGTTTCATCTTGAGCTCGTATACTTGTTGCTTGTTGTAATCTTCGTTTTTATTAAATGTTAAATCCATATAGGTTGATTATATTTTGGTTTTTACCTTGCCGTCATTTCGAACATAGTGAGAAATCTGCAAGTTAAAAGCAATAGACTAACAGATTCCTCCTAACGTCGGAATGACAAGTTACAACGCAATTATGCTAAAATAGCATTTTAAGCGTTGGTATGGCATGAGATGGCTGATATTTTTTCTGTTACTTACTTTTTCGGAGCTAAGCAGGGCGCAAAAATTCGTATTCCCTAAGCTGGCTAACCAGTCGAAAGAGGTGTCTCGGTTAATCCCAAAGCAATGGAAACTGCTTGATTCTGCACAAGGTGATCTTAACCAAGACAAACAGCAAGATTTGGTATTGATTTTAGAACACCTTACCGCCGTAGATGAAGACCGAGCTTACGGAAATTACGAAGTTGAGTTGATTACAGAAACACAAAAACCCCGAATTTTGGCAGTCTATTTCAAAAACAACGGGGTTTATCAGCTAGCTGCTCAAAACAATGATTTTGTTCTTCGCTCCGAAGAAGGGGGTAAAATGGGCGATCCGTTAAAAAATCTCCGCATCGATAGCAATAAATTTACCCTTTCTTTTGAAGGTGGAAACGATTGGCGCTGGAAACTCAATTACCAGTTTGCGTACGATAAAAAACAATGGAATTTAGTAGCGGCCAATAACGTTTACTACCATAAAGACAGCGGCGAAATGGTAGATAAACAGTATGATTTTGTAGATAGAACCATTAAAACGGTTGTGGGTAGCATTTTTAACCGCAACATTTTAAACTCGGTAGATGAAGACATTTTAGTTTTTGGCAGCCCAAGAACTTTAATGGATTTTAAAAAACCTTGGACTTGGGAAGTGACCAAGGATAATTATTTGTAAAACGGTAAAGACTTACGAAGTTTAGCTTTTATCAGTTGTTTGTTTTTAATACGATAAAGTTAAGGGCTTCGCCGTTCGAAAACTTCCTAAGTATATTTATAGCTCATATTTTTAAACAAAAAAGATTGGCTCCAACACCAATCTTTTCACTTTTCACTTTAGCCTTTTAACTTAAAAACTACCCCTTTATCGCATTAATAATATCGTACTGCGTAATGATATCAAACTTACCATCTTCTAACTCTACTAAAACCGCACTGTTATCTTTATTAATTAGGGATGATAAGCGATCTATGGAAGTGTTTAAGTCTACAAAAGGGAAAGTTGCGCCCATAATATCTTCCACTTTAGATGATTTTACACTTGGGTTTTCTAATAGAGCAGCTAGAATATCACTTTCTTCTAATTTACCCACCAGCATCCCTTTTTGCGTTACGGGAATTTGAGAGATATTCAAAGTACTCATGGTATTAAAAGCTTCCGCAACTGTTTTTTCACAATCTATAGTTACAATTTCTGTAGTTTCTTTTTTAGCAAGAATAGTACGAGCCGTTAGCTTTTCATCTTTTAGGAAACCACGTTCACGTAGCCAATCTTCGTTGTACATTTTACCCATGTATCGACTGCCATGGTCGTGGAAAATGATAACCACTACATCTTCGGGTTTCAATTGATCTTTCAACTGCAATAAACCTGCAACCGCCGCACCAGCAGAGTTTCCTACAAAAATTCCTTCTTGCCTACAAACCTCACGGGTCATTAAAGCTGCGTCTTTATCAGTTATTTTCTCAAAAAGATCAATCACATCGAAATTCACATTAGCCGGCAAGAAATCTTCTCCAATACCTTCGGTGATGTAAGGATAAATCTCGTTTTTATCAAAAACTCCTGTCTCTTTATATTTTTTAAATACCGAACCGTAGGTATCTATGCCCCAAATTTTGATGTTAGGGTTTTTCTCTTTCAGGTATTTCCCTGTGCCAGAAATGGTACCACCTGTACCTACGCCTACCACTAAATGCGTGATTTTTCCTTCGGTTTGCTCCCAAATTTCCGGGCCAGTTTGCTCGTAATGGGCTTGGGAGTTGGCTAAATTATCATACTGATTAGGTTTCCAAGAATTTGGCACTTCACGTTCTAAACGTGAGGAAACTGAATAGTAAGAACGTGGATCTTCTGGCTCTACGTTGGTTGGACAAACGATTACTTCGGCTCCAAAAGCACGCAAAGCATCTACTTTTTCCTTAGATTGCTTATCGGTAGTAGTAAAAATACATTTGTAACCTTTAATGATAGCAGCCATCGCTAAGCCCATCCCAGTATTACCTGAAGTACCTTCGATAATGGTGCCGCCCGGTTTAAGCTTACCACTCTTTTCAGCATCTTCTATCATTTTTAAAGCCATACGGTCTTTAATAGAGTTACCAGGGTTGGTAGTTTCTATTTTCGCCAAAACGGTAGCCGGAATATCTTTAACGATGTTGTTTAGTTTTACCAAAGGTGTATTGCCGATGGTTTCTAATATATTGTTATACCACATATTGCAAAAATACAGAACAACAATAAGTATTTCGTAATTATTATTTATTTAAAATTAAATTCTAAGAAAGAAGACAAAACAAAATTTAGTTTTATAATCTACAAAAATGATATACTAAATATGCTATAAATTTGGCGTGATGTGTTTATAAGCCACAGATGCACAGATTTTTTTAATTTTTACCACGCTAATAAATCTTAACACTTGTGGTTAAACTGAGCATTCTTGTTTCACTTATAAATTTGTTTACACAGCTTACAATTCGCTATAGAATTTGTCCAGAATACGGGATACACATATATTCGAGGGGTTCATAACCCATCATAGAAAAAAATCTGTGCATCTGTGGCTTATCACGCCAACTTGTACAATTTCCCTGGTAGGGTCACAATAGTTCCTTTCATTTCGAGCGTTAATAAAATAATGGCCAACTTACTCTGCGGAATATTGGTGGTTACAAAAAGGTCATCTACAGCCAAAGCAGAACTTAACAGTGCTTCGCAAACTGCTCTTTCGTCTTTATTTAGGTCTAAAGGTAATTGCACTTGCAATGGTTTTTTCTTTATTGATAATTCGTCGTCCCAGCCTAAATAATAAACCAAATCTTTGGGATGATTGATTAAACCTGCCCTATTGGTTTTGATCAGGAAGTTACATCCTTCAGAAAACTCATCGTTTACTCGTCCGGGAAAAGCATATACATCTCTATTATACGAATTGGCAATTTCGGCGGTAATGAGTGCACCACCTTTAATGGATGCCTCTACTACTATCGTTACATCGGCCATGCCCGCTATAATTCTGTTGCGCTTAGGGAAATTTTCGCGATCAGGATTGGTACCTGGCAGAAATTCGGTAAGCAGCCCACCATTTTTAAGCATTTTCGCCGCTAATTCTCGATGTGCCGCAGGGTATATCCGATCCAAGCCATGGCCCAAAACACCAACCGTAGGCACATTTGCCAATACACTCTCCTTCTGTGCCGCGGCATCAACACCATGCGCCAAACCGCTACTGATCAGTACATCGTAAGGTTTGAGTACTTCTATGAGTTGTTTACAAAGCATTTTACCATACGCGGTTGCATTACGAGTACCCACAATACTCACAATTCTGGTCTTATTCAAATCTACATTTCCTTTGTAGTAAAGCAGCAGCGGTGCATCGTAACAGTTCTTTAATCGTTTAGGATAGTTTTCATCATCGTAAAACAAAACTTGTATTTGATGTTTTTCAATAAATGCCAACTCTTGCGCTGCCAACTCCAATGCATTTGTATTTACAATGGCTTCGGCAGTTTTCTTACCTATTCCGTCAATGTTTAACAATTCTTTTTGAGTAGCAGAAAATACAGCTTCGGCACTACCAAAATGCAGTAGCAATTTTTTGGCGATGAGTGCTCCCACTCCGTTAATTAATGTAAGCGCTATTTGATGTTTCATAAACAGATAAAAATAAAAATCTGAAATACAGACACTTAAATATTAAACTATAAAAATAGTTTGAAAACTATTTTTATAGTTTTAACTTTATATAACAAACAAGATAGTTCATTATGAGAGAATTAACAAAAGCCGAAGAACAAGTAATGCTCATTCTTTGGGAACTGAAAGAAGCCATTGTGAAAGAGGTGATTGATAAAATGGAACCTCCAAAGCCAGCTTATAATACAGTATCTACGGTTATTAGGGTTTTAGAAAACAAGGGCTTTGTAGACCATAAGGCCATTGGCAATACACATATTTACTTTCCTACCATTAGCGAAGCGCAATACAAACATTTTGCTTTCGATAAAGTGATGAATAATTATTTCGAAAACAGTTATGAAAGTTTGGTTTCTTTTCTAGTGAACGAAAAAAAGATGGATATGGCTCAACTAGATGAAATTATTGCTCTGGCAGAACAACTTAAAAATAAAAAGTGATGAATTGGCTCTATTATCTTTTAGAAGCCAACCTTTATCTGGCGGCTTTCTATCTATTGTATAAGTTATTGCTTCAAAACAGCACCTTCTATAACAGCAATCGATATTTTTTGATATGCAGTATTGTGGCGGCTTTTGCTATTCCATTAATACAGCTGGGGTTTTTGAAACCAACGGTAGTACTAGAGATTGAGACAATGCCTTATGAAATCCCTTTAGCAACTATTGAAATTGCCACAGTTGCGAAAGCTCCCGTCTTAACTGCGCAAGATTACATTTTTTATGGATATTTAGCTTTGGCATTATTTTTAAGTTTGAAATTCATCATCTCAATTTCGAAAATTGTTACAACTTATCTCCGTAGCAACAAACGGAAACTAAACGATTATACATTAGTAGAGCTAAGCTCCGAACATACCGCTTTTTCATTTTTCAACATTTTGTTTATCCACCCAACAATGGCGAAAAACGACGCGGTGCTAAGGCATGAAATCATTCATATTAAACATAAGCACAGTTGGGATATTCTTTTGCTAGAACTTTTAAAAATTTGCTGTTGGTTTAACCCAATAGTGTATTTGATAAAGAAAGATGTAACGCTCTTGCACGAATACATTGCCGATGAAAAAACTACAGCCAAAAATATCACCAAACACGAATATGCGATGTTTTTAATCGAGAACTCGATGGCCGCTTATTCATCTTCGCTTGTCAATCAATTATTCAATCAATCCATATTAAAAAGTAGAATCAACATGTTAAACAAAGAAAAAACGGCAAATTGGGCCAGGCTCAAATATTTGCTGGCCGTTCCGCTAGGCTTAGGCTTGCTTTGCATCTCAACACTGAGTTTTAGTAAGAGCTATGGTTATGATGTATTTCCCGCACAACAGAAGACAGCGGAACCATCCAATCAGGAAAAGAAAAAGTACTATCCTAAATACAAACATGACAAAGACGGCAATTACATCTCGCTAGAAGATAGGCTGATTGTTGTAAACGGTAAGCTCATTACCGATAACAATAAATATTACGGAACTGCGAATGCGGACAAAATCATCCTACTAAATAGTGCTGAAGCCATTAGGAAATATGGTTCGGAAAAAGGAAAAAATGGCGCTGTAGAACTTTACGGAGAAAATATCGTTCACACCTTTCCGCCACCAGTTGTTAAAACTGCTGTGCAAAAAGACCAAATTAAGTTCCCGCCACCGGCAATAGAGCCTGCGCCAAAAGGGAAAAATCTTAAAAAATTTCCTCCTCCCGTTATAAAGCCTAATCAAAACAGTGAAAAAGCCAGCACAAAAGAAGGAGAATATAAAGAAATTGAAATTGTCGCCGCTCCCAAGCAAAATGAGGTAGTTGTACAAGGTTACCAAGCACCTGAAAGAACTCAGCCCACACAAATTAACGGCATTAAACTAGAAGCTAACAGCAACCCTACTAAAGAAACAGTAGTTACCGGCTACAAAGCGGCTAAAAAAAGTAATAAACAAAAATTAAATGACGAGATTGAAGAAGTTCAAATTCAATTGGTAGAAAAAGAAGGTCGACAAGAAATTGAAATTGTTCCTACGCAGAAAGTTAAAGGTATTAAACTAGAAGAAAAAAACACTCCCCAGAAAGAGGTAGCGGTAACAGGATATAAAACATCAGAGAAAATTGCTCCTGTAAAAAAAGTGCAAGGTTTAAAACTAACTCCTAAAAATACAAAAGATAAAACAGGTTCTTTAAAAAAGGTTAGCAGCTACCAAACGCAAGATCAACCAAAGGCAACAACAACCAGAGCAACACCGCAAAAACCAAACAATGTTTTCTCTAAAGCTTGGACATTGTACCAACCAAAAGTTGTAGAAAACAAAGACGATCGATGTTAATATAGATGATTATTGTGGTACATAAACCACGTATTTTGTCTCAAAGAACTCTTCCTCAAAATAAGCTGAAAGTGGATACAATTCCGCTTTCAGCTTACTTTCCTTAATCTCTTCCGTTAAATCACCACCTTTTAAATAAAGAATACCATTTCTAATGGCATTGATATTTTCTTTAGCAAATTTACCACGCACCCAAGGATAAAACTCCCCCAAACGGGTAACCGCCCTAGATACCACAAAATGATATTTATCGGTAATTTGCTCTGCCCTACTATGTGTTGCTTTTACGTTACTCAAACCCAGAGCCGTGGCCACTTCGGTAACTACCTTTATTTTTTTTCCAATAGAATCTACCAAATGAAATTGGGTTTCGGGAAACAAAATAGCCAATGGAATACCAGGAAAACCGCCTCCACAACCTACGTCCAATACTTTTTCGCCGACTTTAAACGTACAAAATTTTGCAACACCTAACGAGTGAAGAATATGGCGTTCGTACAATTCCTCAATATCTTTTCTAGAGATCACATTAATCTGCGAATTCCAAAAGCTGTACAAATCAAAAAGCTTTTCAAATTGCTCAATTTGCGTAGCACTTAGATCTTTAAAATACTTGAAGACGATATCGGGTTTTACCATGGGGCAAAGTTAAAAGTAAAAAGTGGAAAGTTAAATTAGTTTTCAGTTCACAGTTTTCGTTTAGCCGTCGCCAATTAAATATTTAAGCTAAAATCACGAATCACCTCATTTCCATTGTACCTTCTTAACGAAGATAGACAGGATAGCATTAAACACCAGAAATGCCATTAAAATAATGTCTAGAATGGGAAACCACCACCTCAGCTCTCCATAATTCAAGCGCTTCAACAATTTTGGATAAACGAAACATCTTACCATTAAACTGAACAAAAACACCCCAACGGCGATGAAATGCGTACGCGGAAAACAGGCCAAAGTTATGGCAAGTGCATAAAAGAAGAATTGTACCGCAATTTGTGTAGATAAAATAAACTTATGCTTGGTTTTATATAAATTTCCCGCACCGATGTGCCTCTTCTTTTGGCGCAGATAGCTCAAAAAAGAATTTTTCGGTTCGCTCCAAACATGGGTATCTTTATGAATTTGAATAATGGTGTTTACAGGTGTAGCGTTGGCGTTCACAAACAAATCGTCATCTCCAGACGGAATGTGCATGTGTGCCGCAAAGCCTTTGTTTTTAAAAAATAGCGATTTTTTGTAGGCCATATTTCGGCCAACCCCCATATAAGGCATTCCTTTTAATGCAAAAGATAAATAGTTAACTGCAGTAAAAAATGTTTCGAAACGAATTAAAGCGTTTAACAAGCTTCTCTTTTTAAAATATGGCGAATAGCCTAATAAAATATCAACTTGATTGTCGGCAGGCGTTTGCATTCCTTTTAACCAATTTTTCGTGGCAGGTTTGCAATCTGCATCGGTAAAAACCAACCATTCGTGACTAGCCGCCTTAATACCCATGGTAGCTGCAAATTTCTTGCCCGCTATAAACTTTTCTCCCTCGGCTACATGCACTACTTTTAAATTGCTATATTTTTTCTGCAATGTTTCCAAAAAGTCGGCCGTACCATCCCAAGAGCGATCGTTAACCACCACCACTTCAAAATTAGGGTAGTCTTGTTCAAAAATACTCGGCAGGTATTTCTCCAGATTTTCGCGTTCGTTGCGGGCACAAATAACTACACTGAGTGGTTGGCTAGTCGAATTTGGTAAATCGGCAATGCGATAACCGACTAATTTAGCGTGTACCCCAATCACATAATAAAGGTGTACAAAAAAGCAGATGCAGAGCGCTGTAAGTAAACAGATTTCGAGTATGTTAAATTCCACGATGGTATTTTAAAGCCAGCAAAGGTAATTAATTTGGCGTGTTGGTGGCTTAGTTTTTTAGTTTTTGATTTTGAAAAGCAGTTGTAGAAGTTTTTCGGCTACGGCACTCCCACTTTCCGCTATAGCCCCGATAAAAAAATCGGGAGCTGCCGCTTCAATTGGGTTTAAAATGCAATTGTTGTGCTATAAACTAAAAATCACGAGCCTAAAACCTTTGCGTTCTTTGCATTGCTTATCTTTCTCTGCGTTAAAATTAACCGCAAAGTTTTTAGAAGTTTTCGCAAAGTAACGCAAAGCGTATTCAAAAATAAACCAAATGAGGAGTAATTTTGATGGATATTAGCTTTGACAAACCGCTATCCCCTTGGCTATGGGTTGGTCAAAGTTTGCGATGAGCATAACATTTGCAAATCAAACCCGATTGTAGCGAACACGTAGCGGCAAACCTGTGTGTTTGCCCGAAGTAAAGCGAAAAGCGGGACAACCGTTAAGTTATAGTACATGATTTGCTTTTCAAAAAACTTTTCGAGCCTACAACATTTCAACCCTAGCACAATAAATCGTATTTTTGCACTTCTTTTTTGATGAGATAACAACGAATGAAATTTAATTTACAGGCAAAAGACCCTAACTCTAAAGCTAGAGCAGGCGTAATTAGTACCGCTCACGGCGATATACAAACTCCTATTTTTATGCCTGTAGGCACAGCTGGAACAGTAAAAGCGGTGCACCAAAAAGAATTAAAAGAAGATATTAAAGCTCAAATTATTTTGGGCAACACTTACCACTTATACTTGCGCCCTGGCTTAGACATTTTAGAACCCGCCGGTGGTCTGCACAAATTTATCGGCTGGGATAGGCCTATTTTAACCGATAGTGGCGGCTACCAAGTGTATTCGTTGAGCAAAGTGCGCAAAATTAAAGAAGAAGGTGTTACTTTTCGCTCTCATATTGATGGCTCTAAACATTTGTTTACGCCAGAATATGCCATGGATATTCAGCGTACCATTGGTGCCGACATTATTATGGCCTTTGATGAATGCACGCCATACCCCTGCGATTATAAATACGCCGCCAACTCTATTAACATGACGCACCGCTGGCTAAAGCGTTGCTGCCAGCGCTTCGACACTACCGAACCAAAATACGGTTATGACCAAACACTGTTTCCTATTGTACAGGGTTCTGTTTATAAAGATCTGAGAATGAAATCCGCAGAGTTTATTGCCTCGATGGGCCGCGAGGGCAATGCCATTGGCGGGCTTTCGGTAGGCGAACCAGCAGAAGAAATGTACGCCATGACCGAAGTGGTTTGCGATATTTTACCTTATGAAAAACCTCGCTATTTAATGGGCGTAGGTACACCGGTCAATATTTTAGAGAATATTGCGTTAGGAGTAGATATGTTTGATTGCGTAATGCCTACCAGAAATGCCCGTAATGGAATGCTTTTTACCCGAAACGGGATGATTAACATTACCAACAAGAAATGGGCAAACGATTTTTCTCCAATTGATGCGGATAGCGATTTATTGGCCGACCAAGTATATTCTAAGGCTTATTTACGTCATTTAATGCACAGCAAAGAGATTTTAGGTGCACAAATTGCTACCTTACACAACCTACACTTTTACTTATGGTTGGTAAACGAAGCTCGCGAAAAAATTATTGCTGGCGAATTTTATGAATGGAAGAACAGCATGGTTAAAGTATTGGGCAACAAACTTTAAGCAGGTTAATCATTAGGCGATATGGCAATTACAATACATGAAATTCTTTAAACAACGTTCAAAAATTATAGACGCCTACATTATTGGCAAATATCTGGGCACTTTTGTGTACACATTGGCGGTTTTTGTGGTGGTTATTGTAATTTTTGACCTCTCCGAAAAGCTTGATGATTTTCTTGGAAATGACATGACCGCATGGGAAATCGTAACCGATTATTACGCCGGTTCTATTCCATTTTATGTAAACATGCTCTCGCCATTGATGAATTTTATTGCCGTAATTTTCTTTACCGCTAAAATGGCAGATCAAACGGAAATTGTACCTATTTTAAGCGGAGGTGTGAGTTTCAACAGGTTTTTAAGGCCATATTTCATTTCAGCTTTTATTATCTTTTCAGTCAATTTAGCATCTAACCTGTACATATTACCTTATACAAATAAAATCAAAAACAGCTTTGAAAACCAGGTAATTAAAAAGAACGATCCTTATACCAAGTCGAACATACACATGAAGATAGATGAAAACACCTACATCTATATCGATAACTTCGACAACCGCAGTAATATTGGCTATCGATTTGCGCTAGACCGCTTCAAAGGAGATGTATTAGAAAAAAAACTTGTTGCCGAACAAATTAGTTACGACTCGTTAAAACGCGTTTGGAAACTTACCAACTATACCACCAGAAACATTAAAGATTTAAAAGAGACCATGGTTTATGCAAATTCTAAAACAAAAGATACCGTTTTGGATATGAAACCCGATGATTTCTCAGTATACGACAATGTGGTAGAAAGTATGACTAGCAGGGAGCTTTCTGATAAGATCAAAAAAGAAAAGATTAGGGGCTCTGGCGTAATGAATGACTTACTTTTTGAGCAGTATAAGCGTTTTATACAACCATTATCTGCATTTGTACTTACCCTAATTGGCGTAGCCCTATCTTCGCGAAAAGTACGTGGAGGGGTGGGTTTACCGCTTGGAATTGGAATTGTATTAAGTTTCTTATTTATTGTACTCAATCAGTTCGCTAAAATGTTCTCTACTAAAGGAGGTTTACCGCCATTATTAGCCAATTTATTACCAGTAGCTATATTTGGAATACTTGGCCTGTACCTGTTGCGTAGAGCGCCTAAATAAACTATTTTAGTGCCTAATTAAAAATATCCAAACACAGTTTTTTATGATGCCCAATTGCTTAGTAATTTACAGGCAATACTGCAGATTTTAGAATTAATTGCTGGCTAACAAACATAGGAGTTCGGGATAAGAAAATTATGTTATTTGCTAGCGATAGCGCTTCAAATCTTCGTTCAGCTAATTTTCGGTCTCTTATTTTT